>Ga0265293_10000052_pt1 | contig 247576 bp, 218 predicted proteins | sample Munlanlewell138R_FD_192505 | JGI IMG/M metagenome (GOLD analysis project Ga0265293, IMG submission 192505) | Leachate microbial communities from a municipal landfill in Southern Ontario, Canada - Leachate well 138R | ecosystem: Engineered > Solid waste > Landfill > Unclassified | place...
TTCACAGTTCACAGTTCACAGTTCACAGTTCACAGTTCACAGTTCACAGTTCACAGTTCACAGTTCACAGTTCACAGTTCACAGTTCACAGTTCACAGTTCACAGGATCAGCGTGGCACCCCCCTGAAAACTGTCAACTGTGAACTGTAAACTAAATCATCCCCCCATAACCCTCCCTGAACGTCGGGTAGATGAACTCATACCCGGACGCCAGCAGCAGCTTGTTGGAACAGCGGCGATTGCTGCGCATGGTCGCGTCCGGTGCCACGGGGCTGACCGTCACCCCCAGTTTTTGCGCAAGCCATTGGTGCACCAGGTGCAGCGGCACAGGTTCGCAGTCGCTGCCGATGTAACAGGGCGCCAGCGCCGTGCCGGACATCGCCAGTGACGCAAGATGGTGCAGCACCGCTGCGCAGTCGTCGCGGTGGATGCGGTTCGTCCATTGGGGGGGCTCACTGGCGGCGCACTGACCGCGCTGTACCTGCTCGATCAGGCGGCTGCGTCCCGGCCCGTAGATACCACTGAAACGCACGATGGTGCTGGTCGGGGACGCCTGTCGCAGCAAATCCTCGGCGGCCAGCAGGCAGCGCCCGGAAAATCCCGACGGCTGCGCGGGCGACGACTCATCCACCCATGCGCCGTCGCTCTGACCATAGACGCTGGTGCTGGACACCCACAGCAGGCACCGGGGCGCCGCCACCTGTCGCCCGACGGCATCGGCGATGGCTTGCGCGCTCTCGACGTAGGTCTCCCGGTAGGCTTGCTCGGTGAACGCTCCGGGTGTCAGGCTCACGACCACCAGATCCTGCCCCACCAACAACCGGTCGAGCAATGCGCCATCGCGACAGTCGCCACGCACCATGGTGACGCCCGCGAAGGTCGCGGCGCTGCGCCGTACACCAGTGACCTGCCAGCCCTGCGGGCACAAGCGCGGCGCCAGACGTTGTGCCAAGTCACCAAACCCCAACAATAATGCCTTCAATCGGCTTGCCTCACACAATAACTTTTGACTATTATTCCAAAAAGCCACTACTTCTTCGAGATGACATGACACTGACAGAACTGCGCTACATCGTGACCCTGGCACAGGAACAGCACTTCGGCCAGGCTGCGGAACGCTGTCACGTGAGCCAGCCCACGCTCAGTATCGCCGTCAAGAAGCTGGAGCAGGAACTCGGCGTCGACCTCTTCGAGCGCTCGAAAAGCAAGGTGACGCCAACGCCCACCGGCGAGGCGGTGGTAGCCCAGGCCCAGAAGGTACTCGAAGAAGCGTCGCGCATCCAGGACATCGCCGACACCGGCAAGGATCAGCTCAACAGCCCCCTGCGGGTCGGCGCCATCTTCACGATCGGTCCCTACCTGCTCCCCCAGTTCATTCCCAAACTGCGCGAACTGGCGCCCAAGATGCCATTGGTGGTGGAGGAAAGCTACACCGGCACGCTGCGCCGCCGCCTCCGCAACGGCGATCTGGACGTGATCATCATCGCGCTGCCGTTCACCGAACCCGATGTGGTGACGCAACCTCTCTATACCGAACCCTTCGTGGTGTTGATGCCCGAAAATCACGCACTCGCCAAACTGAAAGCCATCGCACCCGCGGACCTGGAACACGAAAACATCCTCATGCTCGGCGAAGGCCATTGCTTCCGCGAACAGGTGCTGGAAGCGATGCCCAAACTCGCTCATCAGCCCAGGGAGAGTGGCGGCATCCGCACCGATACCGAAGGCAGCTCCCTGGAAACCATGCGCCACATGGTGGCGTCGGGCCTCGGCATCACCATTTTGCCGCTGTCCGCTGTGCTCGGCACCCAGAACCGCCTGCAAAACCTCACCACCCGGCCCTTCGTCAAACCCGAGCCCTGCCGTACGGCGGCGCTGGCCTGGCGCGCGAGCTTTCCGCGCCACAAGGCCATCGATGCCCTGCGCGAGTCGATTCTCGAGACCCGCCTGCCGGGGCTCAAATAGCACCGGGTTCGCCGCACCATGGAAAAGAGCCCTCAGCCGCTGCACCAGATGCCCGTCTCGCGGCTGCGGGGCGTGGGGCCGCAGCTTGAAGAGAAACTCGCCAAGCTCGGCATACGCACCGTGCAGGACATTCTTTTCCACCTGCCCCTGCGCTATGTGGACCGCACCAGAATCACTCCCATCGCCGCCCTGCAACCCTACGGCGATGCGGTGATCGAGGCGAAAGTGAGGGTCTGCGACATCGCTCTCGGGCGGCGCCGCAGCCTGTTGTGCAAGGTTCAGGACGGCACGGGAACACTGGGACTGCGATTCTTTCATTTCAGCGCGGCCCAGAAAAACAACCTGAGCCCCGGCGTTCGCCTGCGTTGCTACGGCGAGGTGCGCCCCGGCGCCAGCGGCCTCGAGATCTATCACCCGGAATACCAGTTCCTCGACAACGCCGCACCGATGCCGCTGGAGGACAGCCTCACTCCTGTCTATCCCGCCGTGGAGGGGCTCAGCCAACAGCGCCTGCGCACGCTCGCCAATCAGGCGCTGGGCTTGATCAGCCACGACAATCTGCCGGAGCTGCTGCCTGCCGGCGCACTGGGCAAGCAGCCCGCCATCACACTCGAGCACGCGCTGCGCTATCTGCACCGGCCACCGCCCGACGCGCCCCTGCACAGCCTCAGCGAGGGCGCACATCCCGCGCAGCTGCGCCTCGCGTTCGAAGAGCTGCTCGCCCACCACCTCAGCCTGCTGGAACTGCGGCGCCATATCCAGCAGGAAAACGCCCCGACCCTGGTCAGAAATGCCGCCCTGGAGGAGGCCTTCCTGGCACAGCTGCCTTTTTCTCTCACCGCTGCGCAAAAACGCGTCACTGCAGATATTCAGCGCGATCTCGCCACGCCGCGCCCCATGTTGCGCCTTGTTCAGGGTGACGTCGGCTCCGGCAAGACCCTGGTCGCGGCGCTGGCGGCACTGACCGCCGCCGCCAACGGCTATCAGACAGCGGTGATGGCGCCTACCGAAATTCTCGCCGAGCAGCATCGCAACAATTTCGAGCAATGGCTGCGTCCACTCGACATTTCCGTGGCCTGGCTCACCGGGCGCGTGAAGGGCAAGGCGCGCGAGCACCAGTTGCAGCAGATTCGCGCCGGCAATGCCGCCGTGGTGATCGGCACCCACGCGCTGTTCCAGGAGGACGTCAGCTTCCACAACCTGGGCCTTGCCGTAATCGACGAACAGCACCGCTTCGGCGTTCACCAGCGCCTGGCCCTGCGCAACAAGGGCCCGGACGGCTCCACCCCGCACCAGTTGATCATGACCGCCACGCCCATACCGCGCACCCTCGCCATGTGCGCCTACGCCGACCTCGATTCCTCCGTGATCGATGAGCTTCCGCCGGGGCGCACCCCCGTCAATACCGTGGCCATCAGCCAGCAGCGCCGCGGTGACGTGATCGAGCGCGTCGCGCAGGCGTGCCACGAAGGCCGTCAGACCTACTGGGTCTGCACGTTGATCGAGGAGTCGGAGGTGCTCGAAGCGCAAGCCGCCGAGGCCACCGCCGCGGAACTGCAGTTACTGCTGCCGGGCGTGCGCACCGGCCTGGTACACGGTCGCCTCAAGGCCGCCCAGAAGGAGCAGATCATGCAGTCCTTCAAGGCCGGTGAGCTCGACCTGCTGGTCGCCACCACCGTCATCGAAGTGGGTGTGGACGTGCCCAACGCCAGCCTGATGGTGATCGAGAATCCCGAGCGCCTCGGTCTGTCGCAACTCCACCAGCTGCGCGGCCGCGTCGGGCGCGGCACCCGCGAAAGCCACTGCGTGCTGCTCTACGGCGCGCCGCTGTCGGCGCAATCCAAGGAGCGCATCCGCATCATGCGCGAGACCAACGACGGCTTCGTGGTAGCGGAAAAGGATCTGCAACTGCGCGGCCCCGGTGAAGTGCTCGGCACCCGCCAGACCGGCGAGCTGCAATTTCACATCGCCGACCTGCTGCGCCATGAAGACCTGCTCAGCGACGTCAAGGCCTGCGCCGTCAGGCTGATGAGCGACGAGCCAAGTGCCGCGCGCCCCCTGATCCGGCGCTGGCTGCGCGGGCGCGAGAAGTATGGGTATGTGTGACGTCAGACGTCTGACGTCGAACGTCTGACGCAAAAAACTTTTCTCGTCCCCACGTTCTGCGTGGAAACGTGGACAAGAGGCGCTTTTTGTCATCCAATTGACATAAACACAGGCTCGAAGGGTAGAAATCCACAAGGAATCCGCCGAAAATACGCGCCAGCCGTTGACGTGACTTCCTTTGCGGTCATGAAAACCTCGCATCAAACGGACAGGCTTCATGAAAAACCCGGTTACAGAGCTGTTTGGTAAATCACCGATCAAGCCGCTGCAGGATCACATGGCGCTGGTCGCCCAGTGCGCCCTCGAGCTCCCCGCCTTCCTCGCCGCCGCCATCGCCGATGACTGGCAGGCGGCCGAAGCTCACTACGACAGCATCTGCAACAACGAAAACAAGGCCGACGACATCAAGCGCGAATTGCGCCTGCGCATGCCGAAAAGCCTGTTCATGCCGGTGTCGCGTACCGACCTGCTGGAGCTTCTCACCGTACAGGACAACATCGCCAACCGCGCGCGCGACATCGCCGGCCTGATGCTGGGTCGCCGCATGGGCGTTCCCGCACCCATCCAGGAGGAGATGCGCCTGCTGGTCGAGTCGGCCGTCGACACCACGCGCCAGGCCCTGCGCGTCATCAACGAGTTGGATGAGCTGCTCGAAACAGGCTTCTTCGGCCGCGAAGTGGACTTCGTGGAGCAATTGATCCGCGAACTCGACGAAAAAGAGCGCATCGCCGACGCCATCGAGCGCAGCATTCGCCGCAAGCTGTTCGCCGTCGAAAAGGACTACCACCCCATCGACATGATGTTTCTGTACGACATCATCCAGAAAGTCGGCGGTCTGGCCAACCGCGCACGCCGTGTCGGGGGTCGTCTGCAGACCCTGGTCGCCCGATAATCCCGCCAAGGATACCCCATGACCCTTTTTACCGAATATGGTCTGATCCTGATCATTCTTGCTGGCACCTTTGGCTTTTTCATGGCCTGGGGCATGGGCGCCAACGATGTCTCCAACGCCATGGGGACCTCGGTCGGCTCCAAGGCGCTGACCCTCAAGCAAGCCATCGTCATCGCCATGATATTCGAGTTTCTGGGGGCCTATCTGGCGGGTGGCGCGGTGACGACCACCATCCGCAGCGGCATCATCGACACCAACGCCCTGGTCGACACGCCCCACTACCTCGTCTACGGGATGTTGTCGGCAATGCTCGCGGCCGGTTTATGGCTGTCGATCGCCAGTACCCTGGGCTGGCCGGTATCCACCACCCACACCCTCGTCGGCGCCATCGTCGGTTTCGCCACGGTGGGAATCAGCCCTGCAGTGGTGCAGTGGGACAAGTTGAGCCATATCGTGGCGAGCTGGATCATCTCGCCGCTGCTCGCGGGAATCATCGCCTTTGCGCTTTTTCGCAGTGTCCAGTACCTGATCCTCAATACCGACGACCCCTTCGCGCGCGCCAAGCGCTATATCCCCGTTTACATGTTCGCGGTGGGCTTTCTCATCTCGATGGTGACCACGGTCAAGGGCCTCAAATATGTGCTTGCCGACGCCGGCATCAGCTTTGCACAGGCGACGCTCATTTCAGTGCTGGTTGGCATCGTGACGTTAATCGTCGGCATCTATTTTCTCAGCCGTATCCAGCGCAATCCGGAAGCGGAGGAGCGCAATCGCTTTCACAGCGTGGAGAAGGTCTTCGCCGTTCTGATGGTCTTTACCGCCTGCTGCATGGCTTTCGCTCACGGCTCCAACGACGTGTCCAATGCCGTCGGTCCCCTCGCCGCCATCGTCGCCGTGGTGAAATCCGGCGCCATCACCAACACCACAGAACTCCCCAACTGGGTCTTGCTGCTGGGTGCCACCGGCATCGTCGTCGGCCTCGCCACCTTCGGCTTCAAGGTCATGGCCACCATCGGCAAGAAAATCACCGAACTGACCCCAAGCCGCGGCTTTGCGGCAGAGCTGGGAGCCGCCTCCACCGTGGTGATCGCCTCCGCCACGGGCATCCCCGTTTCCACCACCCACACCCTGGTGGGGGCAGTGCTCGGCGTCGGCCTGGCACGGGGTATCGCCGCCTTGAACCTGCGGGTAATCGGCACCATTCTCGTATCCTGGCTGGTGACACTACCGGCGGGTGCGGGCTTCTCGATTCTCTTCTTCTTCTTTTTCAAGGGCGTGTTTGGTAGTTAGATAGCTATAAGCCGTAAGCTTTAAGCTTGCGTGCTGCTGCAGAAGGGGCAACTACACGAATCGGACAAACCGATTTCATGGGCTACTCCAGGAAGATTACAGGAACAGCAGAGTTCTGCCAGCGTTTGGCTTAGAGCTTACAGCTTATTGCTTGATCAACCTTCGTCCGTATCCGTATGGCGGATGTCCCGGCCCTGCACAAGATACACCACCTGTTCACAGATATTCTTGGCGTGGTCGCCGATGCGTTCGACGGCCTTCAGCGCCCACAGCATGTTCATCACCCGCGAAATGCTGCGCGGGTCTTCCATCATGTAGGTGACCAGCTCTCTCACCGCGGATCTGTAATCCATGTCCACACTGGCATCCTGGGGCAGAATCTCCAGCGCCGCCCCGGCGTCGAAACGGGCGAAGGCGTCCAGGGAGCTGTTGAGGATACGCTGTACATTCTGGCCGATATGGCGCAGTTCCTTATTGCCGCGCGGCGAAGCACCTTCCTCGCTGAGCTTGATGGCCATTTTGGCAATCTTGCAGGCTTCGTCGCCCATGCGTTCGATGTCGCGCACCACCCGCGACACCGCAAGCACCAGGCGCAGATCGCTGGCCGCGGGTTGGCGCAGGGCGATGAGCAGCGCCGCCTCTTCATCGACGACGAGTTCCATGGCATCGACCTTGGGTTCGTTTTCAAGCACCTTCATGGCCAGCGCGCTGTCCGCCAACTCCACCGCGCGCAGCGCGTCGGCAACCTGCTTTTCCACCAGCCCGCCCATTTCCAGCAGACGGCTCTTGAGCTCCTCGAGATCCATGCCGAACTGCTTGGAAATGTGCGGATCCATATTCAGTTTGTCCATAAGTCCTTCCTGGGCCATCGCGGCCAACACGTTACTCAGTGGTCAATATGCGGTCGATCGTCCTGACTGGCAACAGGGGTGATGGCACTGCACCACCCGTCTGCGTCAGCCGTAGCGCCCGGTGATGTAGTCCTCGGTGCGCTTGTTCCTGGGGTTGGTGAATATTTCCGCGGTTTCGCTCAATTCGATCAGGTCACCCAGGTGGAAAAATGCGGTGCGATCGGAAACCCGGGCCGCCTGCTGCATGTTGTGGGTGACGATGACGATGGTGAAGTTTTCCTTGAGCTCGCTGATCAGCTCTTCGATGATCGAGGTGGCGATCGGGTCGAGGGCCGAGCAGGGCTCGTCCATGAGGATGACTTCGGGGCTCACCGCAATGGCGCGCGCAATGCACAGGCGCTGCTGCTGTCCGCCGGAAAGGCCGGTGCCCGGCTGATCCAGGCGATCCTTGACCTCATCCCAAAGCCCGGCGCGCCGCAGACTGGATTCGACGATGTCCGCCAGCTCCGATTTCCGGGAGGCAAGGCCGTGCAGGCGCGGCCCGTAGGCGATGTTCTCGAAGATCGACTTGGGAAAGGGGTTGGGCTTCTGGAACACCATGCCAACCTGCGCGCGCAGCAGCACCACGTCGAGGGAGGGGTGGTAGATATCCTCGCCATCCAGGGTGATATGCCCTTCCACGCGCGTCTTGTCGATGGTGTCGTTCATGCGGTTGAAGCACCGCAGGAACGTCGACTTGCCACAGCCAGACGGGCCGATGAACGAGATCACCTCGTTTTCGATGATATCCATGGAGATACCATGGAGAGCCTCGGTTTCGCCGTAGAAGACCTTGACGTCACGCGCGCTCATCTTCACCGCTGTGCTTTGGGCCCGCGGCGCCGCGCGCTCCGCGTCCTGCACCAACGTGCGGCCAGCGGCGGCGCCGTTGCCTGTATCCAGGTCGTCGATCGCGGAGCCCAGGGTGCGTGAAAAAGTCTGTTCGTTGTTCATGGGTTTACCACCTCGTCTCAAATCGCTTGCGCAACCAGATTGCCAAGCCGTTGAGTGAAAGCATCAATACCAGCAGAACGATGATCGCCGCCGATGTACGTCCTTCGAAGAAATTGCGCAATTCGTTGGCCTGCCACAGATAGATCTGCACCGGCAGGGCATTGGACTGGTCTAATGGCGACGATGGCACCGACGCCACGAAGGCGTTCATGCCGATCAACAGCAGGGGCGCGGTTTCGCCAAGCGCCTGCGCGACGCCGATGATGGAGCCGGTCAGCATGCCGGGCACCGCCAGCGGCAATACGTGATGGAATACCGACTGCGTCTTCGAGGCACCGATGCCCAGCGCCGCCTGCCGGATGGACGGTGGAATGGCCTTGAGGGTGGCGCGGGTGGCGATGATCACCGTGGGCAAGGTCATCAGGCTCAGCACGAGACCGCCGACGATGGGCGCTGACAGGGGCATCTTGAAATAGTTGATGAACACCGCCGCGCCGAGCAGACCGAACACGATGGACGGCACCGCCGCCAGGTTGTTGATATTGACCTCGACCAGGTCGGTCAGGCGATTGCGGGGTGCGAACTCTTCCAGATAGAGCGCCGCAGCGACGCCCAGCGGAACCGCGACCAGCAGCACGATGAGCATCATGTACAGCGAGCCCATGAACGCGCCGCGCAGGCCGGCGGACGCCAGCGACGAGCGCGAGTCGGGGTTCTGGAACAAGGCTGTGCTGAAGCGCATCTCGATGGTGCCGTTCTCGTAGAGCCGATCCGCCCACTCGCGCAGCCGCGAACTCAGCATTTGCTGGGCGTCGGGCAGGGTGCGGTCGATATTGCCTTTGAGCCAGACATCGATATTGGCATCCGTGTAGAGACGCACACGGCGGGTTTCGCCAATGATCGAGGGATCATCGATGACCAGATTGCGCAATGCGATGCGTTCACCCGAGGTCACCACGCGGGCGGCGTCTCTGGGATGTTCAGCGGCCTCGGGAATGACCTTGGCGAGCCCGGCCTGGATCAGGCGGTTGAAATTGACCAGCGCCACCTCGTTTTCCCACTGGATGCGGCGCTCGCGAAAGTCATTGTTGCTTTCGTCGGCGGATTTTACCGGCGCCGGCGGAATGTCGATCACTTCGGGGTCAAAGTAGATGTCGAGAGCGACACTGGCCTGCCAGAACGCCGGCAGCCCCTTGCTGAAGATGTTGACGAAGAGAATGGCGACGAAGGCCAGGCCCAGCAGCGTGGCGCCGATACCCAGCGCCTTGAAGCGCAGCTCCTGGCGTTTGCGGCGCCGCAGCGACGCCGCCACCCGCTCGGTGACATAACCGCGGGACTGGGGAGCGCCATTGGAAGAAGTCGTACTCATGGCCGGTTCACTCGTATTGTTCGCGGTATTTGCGCACGATGGCCAACGCCACGATGTTCATCACCAGGGTGATCGCAAAGAGGGTAAGGCCGAGTGCGAAGGCAACCAGTGACTGGGGACCGGCAAAATCGGAATCGCCGGTCAACTGGTTGACGATGGTCACCGTCATGGTGGAAACCGCCTCGAAGGGATTCGCGGTCAGCACCGGGGCGTTGCCCGCGGCAAGCACCACGATCATGGTCTCTCCCACCGCGCGACTCGCGGCCAGCAGCACCGCGCCGGCGATACCGGGCAGCGCAGCGGGCAACACGACCTTGCGGATGGTCTCCGATTTGGTGGCGCCAAGCCCCAGCGAGCCATCGCGCAAGGTCTTGGGTACCTGGGTGATGATGTCGTCGGACAGCGACGAAATGAAGGGAATCAACATGATCCCCATCACCAGGCCCGCGGTCAGCGCCGAGGTCGCGCGAATGTTGAGGCCCACCAGCTCGCCCATCGATGCCAGAAATGGCCCCACGGTCATGAGCGCGAATACCCCGTAGACGATGGTCGGAATACCGGCGAGAACCTCGAGGGTAGGCTTGGCGAAGGCGCGCACCCGGCCCGGCGCGTACTCGGCCAGGTAAATGGCGGCAAGCAGCCCCACCGGAATGGAAAACAGCAGCGCCACGAGCGCCACCAGCACCGTACCGCCCAACAGCGGCAGCATGCCGTACTCGCCGTAGCCACTGGTTTCGGTGACGTGGAAGACCGGCTGCCAGACGGTGCCGAAAAAGAAATCGAGCGGCGAGATGAAGGTAAAGAATTTGAGCGTCTCGCCGACCATGGACAGCACGATGCCGATGGTGGTGAGAATCGCCACGCCGGAGCTGATCATCAGCGCGATCTGCACCACGCGCTCCACTTGATTGCGCGCCCGCAGGCTGGGATTCATGCGCCGCAAACCCACCAGCAGACCTACCGCCACCAGCGCGGCCGCCAGGCCGGTAAGAATCCAGGCGCTGGTCTGACGCATGGCGCGCAGGGTTTCGGCAGCGGCCACTTCCCAGTCGGTCGCACCGACCACCAGGCGCTCACCGGCCAGATTGTCGATGCGGCGCAACGCCACACGCAATTCCTGCTCGGAAAGGCCGGGTTGAAGGATCTGTACCTTGGCTGCCAGGTTCGATTCGATGACGCTGGGCGCAAGCAGTTGCCAGGCGACCAGTAACAGCAGCGCCGGGCCCGCCGCCCAGAGCGCGATCACCACGCCGTGATGCTGAGGCCTGGAATGCAGGCGAACGGGGCTCGTACCGCCCGCCACCAGGGCGCGACTGCGGTAAAGGCCGGCCTGATAACCGACGACGAGCAATCCCAGTAGCAGCAGGAGCAGGGACAGGTTGCTCATGAATAAATCACTCTTCCCGGTGACCGGAAATCCGGGACCCGACAACATGCCCCGGACTCACTTTCCGATCCATTTTGTTGAAGAACCCCCGGGAGGGGGTTCACGCTGTGTCTTGGACGGCGCTTAGTATACGGACTTGCGCTCACGAACGCTTTCGATAGCTTCAGCGCGTTCTTCGTCGGACAGGGGAATCAGGCCTGCTTCTTCCAGCGGGCTACCAAAACCGGATACCGCATCGCTGAGGAAGTAGAGCGCGAACTCCTGCAAACCAGGCACCACACCGACATGGTCACCCTTCACGTAGAAGAACAGCGGGCGGGATACCGGGTAGTCACCGGCGAGGATGGTGTCCACCGAAGGGCTCACACCGGAGACCGTGGCAACCTTGAGGCGGTCGCGGTTGGACTCATAAAAGCTCAGGCCGAATACGCCAATGGCTTCGCGCTGAGCGGTGAGACGCGCCAGGGTTTCCGTGTAGTCGCCGGCGATTTCGATGATGCGGCCATCTCCGCGCAGTGCGTGACAGAAGCTGTTGCGGGCGTCGCCTTCGAGCGCCTTCACTTCGGCAAAGGTTTCACAGCCGGCGCGCACCACGTTCAGATCATAGACTTCGCGGGTGCCGTGATTGCTGCCGGGGATGGCCAGCACGACTTCCTGATCGGGCAGGGAAGAATCGATCTGGTTCCAGCGCGTGTAGGGGTTGGCGACCATCTTGCCATCCTTCGGCACTTCGGCGGCCTGGGCCAGGAATACATGGCGCGGCTCCAGAGCAAAGGTGCCCGAATCGGAGCGGGAGGCGAACACGATGCCGTCATACCCGAACTTGACCTCGATGACCTGCTTCACGCCATTGCTGCTGCACGCTTCTTTTTCAGCGGCGGTGATCGGGCGTGAGGCATTGCCGATGTCGATGGTGTCGAGGCCGGCGCCGGCACAGAACTGGCGCATGCCGCCACCGGTACCGCCGGAACCGATCACCGGGGTCTTGAATTGGGCATAGGCGTTGCCGAACTCTTCAGCGGCGATGGAAGAGAAGGGCAGCACGGTGGAAGAGCCAGCGGCCTGAATGGTGTCGCGGGCAAGTGCGGTGGTGGAAAGCGCGAGGCCAGCAGCAGCGACCAGGCCGAGAGCCAGCTTGTTCAAGCCGGATTTTTTCATCGTTCTTGAGCCAAAAGGTGTCATCGTTGTTCCTCTTCGTTCGAAAGCATCGTTCAGGGACCAGTGCCAGGGAATGGAAATGGCAGCTATCCCGTGGCTGGCGACAGTCTGATGACTCAATATTGCAGAAATATTTCAGACGGCTTCGATTTCTTGCAAGAGGCGTTTGATGGCGGTGGAGCGAGCTGTAAGCCGCAAGCTTCAAACAGGTGCACGGAAAGAGCCGAGTACTGCCAGAACTCAGCTTATAGCTCCAACGCTGCCCGAAAGCAGTCATATTCTTGAAACATTTCTCCCAGACCATGCCTGCGTGCTCGACACCAGGCCGCAAGGCCGAAGAAATTCACCAACTGAGAGAAACCACATGAAGAAAGCACTGCTCGCAACGACCATCGCCGCTCTCGCCTCCGGCCACATCAGCGCTGGCACCGTGACCCACGACGGCGCGGACATCGTCATCAAAACCCGCGGCGGCTTCGAAGCCAAGACCGTCGACGGCGACTATTCCTTTAGAGTCGGCGGCCGCATCCAAGCCGACTACAACAACTACGACGGCGTCATCAATGCCGTTCCCGGCGAAGATGGCAGCGACTTCTTCTTCCGCCGCGCCCGTCTGGAAGTCAGGGGCCACGCCAAGGATTGGGGTTACCTGATGTCCTACAACCTGACCAGCGGCGGCTCCATCGACCAGCTGCACACCACCTACACCGGCTGGGGCAAGCTCGCCAGCCTGACCATCGGCCAGCAGAAAGAGAACTTCGGCCTCGATGATACCGGCAGCTCCAACTCGATCACCGCCATCGAGCGCGCCATGCCAGCCAATGCCTTCGATACCGGCAACACCATGGGTGTGAAACTCCATGGCGGCAACAACCTGCTCACCTACAGCGCCGGCGTGTTCAAAAGCGGCATCGACTCTGACAACGACATGGACACCGCCGTTACCGGCCGCGCCGTGGTTCGCCCGCTGTTCAACGACGGCAACCTGATTCACCTGGGCGTCGGCATCACTGACCGCACCGGTGTGGCTGCCGACTACAACTCCCGCCTCGGCGCCCGTGGTGGCGAAGATGGTTCCGGCGTCAGCCGTGTGCGTGCGCGCATTTCAGGTGCCACCGGCGACCGTCGCGACTACAACCTCGAAGCAGCCGCCAACTTCGGCCCCCTGCACGTCATGGCCGAATACTTCGACGGTGAAATCGACGTCGACGGCACCTCCTACACCATCGAAGCCGACGGCTACTACGTCACTGCCGGCTACATCCTGACCGGCGAGAAACGCGAGTACAGCACCAGCAGTGGCGCCTTCGGCGGCGTCAAGCCCGCCTCTGCCGGCGGCGCCTGGGAAGTTTTCGCCCGCTACGACGCTCTCGATGTTGACAACTCCCTGCCCATCGCCGTTTCCGGAGAGAAGGCCGACAGCTGGACGCTGGGCGTCAACTGGTACATGAACTCCCTGATGAAGCTGTCAGTCAACTACGTGAACGTCAGCACCGACGCGAGAATCGGCGGTGAGGATGACGGCGACGCCATCGTCGCTCGCCTGCAGGTGGCTTTCTGATTGACCCATGATGAGCCGGAAGTTTGGGTCAAGGAGTTGGAGCTTACAGCTCCTTGCCTGACGAACTTCCGACTACCGCGTTACACATAAGATCGCGCAAGTGTGACCAATATCCCCGCCACCCGGCGGGGATTTTTTTGTTGCAGAGTTCAGGCTATAGCCGCACCTGTTGGTTTCTGTTGTATGCCGATCGGGTCGAGGTAACGGGATTGCGCCCGTTACCCCTCCCACACCACCGGACGTGCGGTTTTCCGCATCCGGCGGTTGAACCCAGCGGCTTTAAGCCGCTGCCAAGTCATTCGGGGTAAACAGGCCATAGCGGCGAAGCCTCTGATTGCTTAGCGCCTGATGCATCCCCGGGTGCCGGGCGGCTCGCCAGGCGCCCGCATGGAAACTCACTCGTCGGAGTTGCTTCGGGCTCAACCCTAACCGGCGGAGCCTGTTGAGTCGCCCCTGTCGGTTATGCCAGCGTTGCCAGAACCACTTGCGCATGTGCCGGCGTGTCCAGCCCGACACAACACTCAAAGGGCCGTTCGCGATGGCGAAGTAGTTCCACCAACCACGGATGTAAGCACGCCAACGCCTGACAACGTCCAGGCCGCTTCTCTCCTGACAGACGCCCCAGAGTTCGCGCACGCGCACTTTATAGCGTGCAATGCTCTCTGGCGCGACAACGATGCTGCCGCTTTCACATATCCGCAAGCCCAGGAGCTTACGGCCCCCCGTCTTGCCAGTGCCACTCTTGTCTCGATTGACCTGTAACTTCAGGTGCTTCTCGATCCAGCGAGTGATGCTGTCCAGGATACGCTCGGCACTGCGTTGACTGCCAACGAAGATCGCAACATCATCCGCGTAGCGCACAAAGCTCACGCCCCGCCGTTCCAGTTCTTTATCCAGTGGATCCAGATAAAGATTGGCCAGCAACGGACTCAGCGGACCACCTTGCGGGGTGCCCTCATGGCGCTTGTGCACATGGCCGTCTTGCTTGAGGCCGGCTCGCAGATAACGTCCGATGAGCTTGAGCACCCGCTTGTCCCTCACGTGCTGACCCACGCGGTGCATCAGGATGTCGTGGTTGACGTGGTCGAAGAAGGCGCTGATGTCGATGTCGACCACCCACGTCTTCCCCTCTTGCACGTATTGTTGGGCTCGTCGCACGGCATCCTGAGCGCTGCGCCGGGGTCGGTACCCGTAGCTCGAGTCGCTGAAGGTCGGCTCGACGAGCGGGCTCAGTTGCTGCTGTATCGCCTGCTGGATGATGCGGTCCAGTACCGTCGGAATACCCAGTTGTCGGGTACGTCCGTCGGGTTTGGCGATATGTGCTCCTCGTACCAGTGCCGGCCGATAGCTGCCCGCGAGAAGTTTCTCGCGAACCGTCGCCCAGTGCTGGCGAAGGTGCTCAGCAATGTCGTCCGTCGTGATCCCGTCCACGCCCGGCTTACCTTTGTTGCGTTTGACCGCCCGGTACGCCTGACGTACGTTCTCCGCTCGCAGGATAGTTTCCATCAATAACTCGGTCGACACTTCTCCTCTCCGTTACCGCCCGAGCGCCTCACTCGCGTCCCGTGGCGTTGCCACCACTGAGGAATCCACCTCGGGCAACTTCACCACCCGGCCGAATAGCTGCCCTGGGGGCTGCTTCCGCCGGCTTCGGGACACTTCCCGCGTCGCGCCCTGAGGCTTCGGTGGGTGTCTTTGGTTCTTCGGCCCTTCGCTCCACCACCATTACCGCGGCTTCTTCACTACTATGGCCTCTGCTGACTTCTTCGCGGCTCTCACCGCAAAGATCTCCCCGGGTAAGGTGCCAAAACTGTCGGGCCGGGCCGCCAGACTCTACGTGGTGCGTCTTTCGGTGACAGTTGGATTTCGCGGTCCCTAGCACGCTCATCGCCCACACCCCGCCTCGCTGTCTGTTCGTGTTCCTGCGGTCGTCCCTTTGCTACGCGCTTCTTCCAGGCTGGCCTCACGGCGTCCCCCTTGCGTTTCGCTACGGTTGTCGTCACTACTTCCGGTTACCTCCTCTCAGGTAACAAGTTTTGGCCCATGCCGGGCACACTAGGGGCAATTCATGAATTGCCCCTACACGCTGCATGTTTCACGTAAGCACCGAGGTAAGCCCCACGGCCGACGCTCTATCCGTACTCGTGTTCGTCATTCCAACACTTTCTCTTCATAGGTGTCCGGGTCCGAGACGTCGTAGTAGGTGCTCTCGTCCAGCAAACCTTCACCCTTGGCCACGACACAGGACACCACGGCATCTCCCGTGATGTTGACCGCGGTGCGCACCATGTCGAGCAGACGGTCGACGCCGATGATGAGTGCCACGCCCTCCACCGGCAGGCCCGCCTGTTGCAGCACCATGGCAAGCGTGACCATGCCGACACCGGGCACTCCGGCGGTGCCGATGGTCGCCAGGGTGGCGGTGGCGATTACCGTGAGATAGCCGCCCACGCCCAACTCCACCCCGAAGGCCTGGGCGATGAACATGGTCGCCACGCCCTGCATGATGGCGGTGCCGTCCATGTTGATGGTGGCGCCGAGCGGCACCGTGAACGAAGCGATGGAATTGTGCACACCCAGGCGCTTTTCGACCACGTTCATGGTAATGGGGATGGTGGCATTGCTCGACGCGGTGCTGAACGCAAACAGCATCGCCGGGCGTATGTTCCTGAAAAACGCCAGGGGGCTGAGACCCGACAGTACTTTCAGCATCAGCGAATAGAACACGAGCTGGTGGAATACCAGCACCATCAGGACAGTGAAAAAGTACTTGGCGAGATCGGCGATGGCGCCGATGCCGAGTTCGCTGAACAGCTTGGCGAGCAGCGCGAACACGCCGTAGGGGGCCAGGTGCATGAGGAAGGTGACCATGGTCATGATCACTTCGTTGAGGCTCTTGAAAAGCTCCAGCGTGCGGCGACCGGGCTCGCCGCTGTGCACCACCGCGACGCCGAAGAGAATGGAAAACACGATGATCTGCAGCATGTTGCCCTCCGCCATGGCGGCGACAGGGTTGGTGGGAATGATCCCCACCAGCACATCCTTCACCGACGGCGCCGGCGCGGGCTCGAATTCCGCCGCCACCCCCATGCCGATGCCGACGCCCGGCTCGATGAAATTCGCGGCCAGCAGCGCAAAGATAATCGCAATCGGCGTGGTGAAGGTATAGAACGCCAGGGTCTTGCCGGCCATCACACCCATGCGGGCATCGCGACCGATGGAACTGCTGCCACACACCAGGGATACGAATACCAGCGGAACCACCAGCAGCATGAGGGAAGAAATGAAGATGCGGCCAACGACATCGAACACCGACTGCACGACCCAGGTCGACACCGTGGCGGTAAAGCCGTTGTACTGGGAGATGAGGTTGAGCAGCGTGCCGACGATAATGCCCGCCGTCATGCCGATCAGGATTTTGGTGGACAATTTCATTACTTTTGTTTTTCCCCTATCTGGTTCTTTTATACATACGTCAGAAATTTGAGCTACGGACTTGTAGAGCTATATGCCAGGATCTTCAAGTTGCCAAAGCCCGGTTTTCCTGCGCGTGTAGGGGCAATTCATGAATTGCCCCTACGGCATGCAGCAGGAATCAACAGGCGAGGTTGTAGTCTGAATTTCCGACCACCGTGCAAATGTGCGCTTTCACGGGGCTTGCGAAAAGCTAACGTCGTTCGCCACGCAGTGTAACAACTTTCTCCCGCAGCAGGTCTGCGGTCACGGCCAGCGGCGAAAGCGCCGGCCCCGCCACCACGTCCACGCGGCAAAAGGGCCGCATGCGGCTGCGGAACAACCCGCCGCGATGACTGAAAAAACTGCCCCACAGGCCGCGCAGGGCCATGGGTACCACGGGAACCGGCACCTCGCCGAGGGTTTTCTCCAGACCGCGGCGGAATATATCCACGTCGCCGTCCCGGGTCAGCTTGCCCTCCGGAAAGATACACACCAGTTCGCCGCGCGCCAGCGTCTCGGCAATGCTTTTCATGGCGTTTTCATACACGGCCTCGTCTTCGCGCCGTGAACAGATGGGAATGGTGCCCGCGGTGCGGAAGATGAAATTGAGCACGGGCAGATCGTGGATGGGCTTGTACATGACGAAGCGCACCGGGCGGCGTATGGCGCCGCCGATGATCAGGGCATCGACATAGCTCACATGGTTGCACACCAGCAGCGCCGGGCCCTTGTCGGGAATGTGCTCGAAGCCTTCGTGGCGCACCCGGTAGATGCTGTGAGTGAGCAGCCATACCAGAAAGCGCATGGTGAATTCCGGTACCTGCAAATAGATGAACAGTGCAACAGCCATGTTCGCCAGCGCCAGAATGAGCAGGAAAAAGGGAATATCCAGCTTCAGCACACCGAGCATGACGGCACCGAACAAGCTCGCGAACACCATGAACAGGGAGTTGAGGATATTGCCGCACGCGATGACCCGGGCGCGCTTTTCCACCGCTGTGCGATATTGGATCAGCGCATTCAAAGGCACGATATAGAGGCCGCCGAACAAACCCAGCAGCAGCAGATCGAACATTACCCGCCAGCCATCGAAGTCCGCGAAGAAAGCGCCGAGCGCCGTGGCGTCGGCGATGTCATAGCTGCGCGCCGCGAAATACAGATCGATACCAAAAATGCTGAGCCCCAGCGAGCCGAGCGGAACGAGCCCCATCTCCACCTTGTGGCCACTCCAGCGGTCGCACAGCAGCGAACCGCAGGCGATGCCGATGGTAAAGGTGCACAGCAGGATGCCAATCAGCGACGCATCACCCTTGAGCACCAGCACGGCAAAATTGGGCGTCTGCGTAAGATAGGCCGAACCCAGCAACCAGAACCAGGACATGCCGAGAATGCTGAGCCATACGGATTTCTTTTCCCGCGCCAGGCGAACGAGCTCAAACATCTCCGAGAAAGGGTTGAGCTTCACGCGCAGGTTCGCGGCATGGGCCTCGGCTGTGGGAATGGCGCGGCTCGCCAGCCAGCCCGCCACCGCCACGGCGATGAGCGCGGGGCCGATCATCACCAGATAGTTGTCCATGCCGCCGATCAATGTGCCCAGCAGGGTGCCGATGAGAATGGCGACGAACGTGCCCATGCTCACCTGGGCGTTGCCCGCCACCAGTTCGTCCGGTCGCAGCAGTTGCGGCAGGATGGAGAACTTGAGGGGGCCGAAAAATGCCGATTGTGTACCCATCAGAAACAGGACAGCCAGCAGCCCGGTCCAGGTTTGCAGCAACAGGCACAGTACGCCCAGCAGCATGATGAGGATCTCGGCGATCTTGAGACGCCGGATCAACGCGGATTTTTCGTATTTGTCGGCCAGCTGGCCCGCCAGTGGCGAGAACAGAAAAAACGGCAGCACGAACAGGCCCGCGGCCAGGTTGATCATGAGGTTGCTGTCGAACGCACCGGCGAGACCGGCGCTCACCAGCAGCACGATCAGCAGATTCTTGAACAGGTTGTCGTTGAACGCGCCGAGGAACTGGGTAACGAACAGGGGTAGAAAACGGCGGCTTGCAAGCAGGTGGAACTGAGTCTCCTCATCCTTCGTATTCATTGGCAAAGCCTTTTGCTATTCTCGGTCTTGAACTTTTCGCGGCATGCGGCACTCTAGCATAAGCCGCGCTATTGGATACCAAGCCCATGCTGGACCTCAGGAGATTTTTTCCGGCCATGTTTCTGGCCTGCTCCATCGCAACACCCTTTGCCCACGGCACCGACAACCAATCCCCTCCCGTCAAACCCCTGCGCGCCGACGATGCCTGGACGAGCAATCTTTACCTGGAAAACGACCTGTTCGGCGAGACGGATCAGAACTACACCAACGGTATCCGCCTGTCCTGGGTGTCGCCGAACCTGGACTCGTTCCGCAACGACCCGGATGTTCCCGAGCTGATCAACCGCGTCAACGACCGGCTCGACCGCCTGCTCGACTTCAAGGACAGCCTCACGCGCAACGTGGTCATCTCGTTCGGGCAGCTCATGTATACGCCCGAAGACCGCGAAGCCACCGAACTGCTCAGCGACCAGCGCCCCTATGCGGGCTACCTGTATCTGGGGTTCGGCTACCACTCCCGCACCGAAAACCGCCTCGACTCGGTGGAAGTGAACTTCGGCGTGGTCGGCCCGTCCGCGCTGGGCAAACAGGCGCAGGACCTGATCCACGACCTGCGCGGCATCGGCAAATTCCACGGCTGGGACAATCAGCTGCGCGATGAGCCCACCCTGCAACTGGTTTACGAAAACAAACTGCGGCTCTTCAAACAGCAACTGCCGATGGGGCTCGAACACGACTTCATCAGCCATGCCGGCGCCGCCCTGGGCAGCGTCGCCATCTACCTCAACGCTGGCGGCGAATACCGTTTCGGCTGGGATCTGCCCGAAGATTTCGGCACCTCGGCGGTGCGCCCCGGCGGCGACAACAGTGCGCCGGGCCGCGGCGACGTGCGCCTGCGCCACTCGGACAGGTTTCTCTACGGGCTGCACGGCTTCATCTCCCTCGACGGCCGCGCCGTCGGGCACGACATTTTTCTCGATGGCAACAACTGGAAGAACAGCCACAGCGTCGACAAGGAATATTTCGTCGCCGACCTTTCCGTGGGCGTCAGCTTCCTCGTCCATCGCTGGAAGGTATCCTACGGCCAGGTCTTCCGCACCCGCGAATTCCGCGGCCAGCCCCACAGCCACCAGTACGGCTCGCTGTCGCTCTCCTACAGTTGGTAATGCGCGATGGCGAGACGGGGTGGCGCATGGAGTCGTGTAGAATGCGGCACCTCCAACAACCCGGTAAAGCACTGCCCTTGAACGTCCCTCGCGCCCTTCCCGTGCGCTGGCACAGCGCCGATCGCTGGCTGGAGAGCAGCCTGCCGCCGTTCTGGCGCGGCTGGCTCACGGATAGCGGCTCGCTGACGCGCAAGCTGATCCAGGCCAGCGGCAACACCTTTGCCGTTCAGGTATTGCGCCAGGGCTACGGCAGACCGCGGCCCGCCGAGCACCGCGCACTGGGGCTGCCCTCACGACAACTGGCACTGGTGCGCGAGGTGGTGCTGCACGGCGCCGGCACGCCCTGGGTCTACGCGCGCAGCATCATTCCGCTGAATACGCTCAGCGGCCGGCAGCGCGCCCTGCGCAAACTGGACGCCCGCCCACTGGGTGCGCTGCTGTTCGCCGATCGCGGCATGCGTCGCGGCCCGCTGCAGATAACGCAACTGCGCGGCGCGCTGATTCCCGATCATCTGGCGCCTCCCGCCGCCCTGCTGTGGGGCAGGCGTTCACTGTTCTTCCTCGACGGCAAGCCGCTGCTGGTCAGCGAGATCTTTCTGCCCGACTTCGATCCCGCCATCTCCCCGGTTCCTGGGGCACCCCTCCCCGGTGGGTTGGCGGCCCGTTAAGCCGTAGAATAGCCAGCCCGAGTAGCGAGGAATCGACAACCACGATGGCGAACGCGCTTTCCAATTCCCGGCTGGTGGATTTCATTCACCTCACGCGGCTTCACAAACCCGTCGGCACCATCCTTCTGCTGTGGCCCGCGCTGTGGGCGCTGTGGCTGGCCGCGGAGGGCGTGCCGGATCCGGACATTCTGCTGATCTTCATTGCCGGCGGATTCGTCATGCGCGCCGCCGGCTGCGTCATCAACGACTTTGCCGACCGCAACGTGGACGCCTTCGTGAAACGCACCAGCTACCGGCCACTGGCCACCGGGCGCATCAGCGCGGGCGAGGCCCTGGCGCTCTTCATTGCCCTGTCGCTGGTGGGCTTCGCTCTGGTGCTGCTCACCAATCCCCTGACGGTACTGCTGTCGGTGGGGGGCGCGCTGATTCTCTCCGTGTACCCGTTCATGAAGCGCTACACCCATTTTCCCCAGGCGGTACTGGGCCTCGCCTGGGCATGGAGCATTCCCATGGCCTTCGCCGCGCAGCGCAATGCCCTGCCCTGGCAGCTGTGGCTTCCTGCGCTCGCTGTCGTGTGCTGGACCATGGTGTTCGATACCTTCTATGCCATGGTGGACCGGGACGACGATCTCGAGATCGGCATCAAGTCGACCGCCATTTTGTTCGGGCGCCGTGATCTCGCCATCATCGCCGCTTTTCAGGTGGCGACGGTGACCGCCCTCGCCCTGAGCGGCGTCGCTTTCGCCCTGGGCGGCTTCTACTACCTCGGTGTCGGCATCGTCGGCGTGCTGTTCGCCCAGCAACTGTACAGTGCACGGCACCGCGACCGGGCCGGCTGTTTCAAGGCATTCATGGACAACCGCTGGGTAGGTTTGGTGCTTTTTGTCGCGATCGTCGTCGATTATTCAATGAACAGTTAAAAAACCCCTGTCACAATCCTGTCATATGGACGGTTTCTAATGGCAGGCGCCGTAACCAGACTGGTCTTTCTATGACGGAACAAACTATTCTCATCGTTGACGACGAAGCCGCCATCCGGGATATGGTTTCCATCGCTCTGGAAGCCGCTGGTTTCCGCTGTCTGCAGGCGTCGAACGCCACTGAAGGCCACGCCAAGATCATCGACGAAAACCCCGACCTGGTTCTGCTCGACTGGATGATGCCCAATACCAGCGGCGTCGAATTGCTGCGCCGCCTGCGCCGCGACGAGCTCACCGAAAAAACACCGGTGATCATGCTCACCGCCAAATCCGAAGAAGACAACATGGTGCAGGGCCTGGACGCCGGCGCCGACGACTACGTCACCAAGCCTTTCTCGCCGCGCGAGCTGATCGCCCGCACTCGCGCCGTGCTGCGTCGCAAGGTGCCGCAGATGCCCGAAGAGATCATCACGGTTGAAGGCCTGGTGTTCGATCCCATCAGCCACCACGTTTCCATCGGCGGCGTGCCCATCGCCATGGGGCCGACGGAATTCCGCCTGCTGGGCTTCTTCCTCAGCCACCAGGATCGCGTCTATTCCCGCGACCAGATTCTCGACCATGTCTGGGGCGGCAACGTCTACATGGACGAGCGCACCGTGGACGTCCACATCCGCCGCCTGCGCAAGGCGCTATCCGTGGATGATCACGATCAGTTGATCCAGACCGTGCGCGGCGCGGGCTACCGCTTTTCGACGCGCCTGTCTGGCGTCTGAGCCGCGCAGGAAAGGACATCGGCGCGGTTGCGCCCGCCCGCCGCTCGACATCCGCGCGGCGGGCCGCCAAAATCCCCCCTTTGCTCACAGTTTCCGAGGTCATCTTGCAGGAAGGTCTGCACAGCGAAATTCGCACCCTGATACTGCTCGGCGTGGTGCTGTTGGTGGTCGGCTTTGCCAACGGCCATGTCCTGGAAACCCTGATCATCGGCGGCATCAGCTACACGCTCATCACGCTCAGCAAGATCCAAAGGCTGTACCGCTGGCTGTCTTCCGACAAGAACGACATGCCCCCGGAGATGTCCGGCGTGTGGGGCGACATCTCCGATGAACTCTACCGTCTCAAGCAGCGCGTCGAGCAGTCGAAGCGAAACTATTCCGCCCTGGCGTTGCGCATCCGCCAGATCACCTCGGCGCTCGACGACGGCATGATTCTGCTCGACGCCAACCGCACCCTCGACTGGTGGAACCCCAGCGCCACCGCGCTGCTCAACCTCAAGGAAAGCGACCGCGGCGAGGTCATCAGCAACCTGGTTCGCAATCCGGCGTTCGTCAAATTCATTCTCGCCGACACCTTCACGCAGCCTCTCGAAATGCGCGCCCCGCAGGATCCGAACCGCATCTACCACTTCACGGCGGGTACCTTCGGTCGCGGCGAGCTGGTGCTGATGGTCCGCGACATCACCCGCCTGCGCCACCTGGAAGAAATGCGCAAAGAGTTCGTGGCCAACATCTCTCATGAGCTGCGCACACCCCTGACCGTGCTGATGGGCTACATCGAGACGCTGGAAAGCGACAGCGACAATCTGCCGCCTCATTGGCAGAAGGCGCTCACACAGATGGATCAGCAGACCCGCCGCCTCAACGCGCTGGCGGAAGATCTGCTCATGCTGTCGCGCCTGGAGTCGACGCCGCCGGAGGCGAACCCGCAGCAGGTCGATGTCTGCGCGCTGCTCGCCTCCCTGTGCGACAGCGCGAGAGTGGTCGCGGGAGATCACCACCGCATCCACTGCGAATGCGAGCCCGGCCTGTTTCTGCCGGGGCAGAGCCGCGAGTTGCACAGCACCTTTTCCAACCTGATTTTCAACGCCATCAAACACAATCCCCAGGGCTGCGAAATTCATGTCAGCGCGCGGCGCAGCGACGAAGGCCTTGCCGTGGAAGTCGCCGACACCGGTGTCGGTATCGACGAAAAACACCTGCCCAGGCTCACCGAACGCTTCTACCGCGTGGACGACAGCCGTACCTCGTCGTCTGGCGGCACCGGCCTCGGCCTCGCCATCGTCAAGCACGTGCTGGCACGGCACCAGGGCCGCCTCGACATTCGCAGCACGCCCGGCAGGGGCAGTTCCTTCACGTGCCAATTCCGCCTGGAGGCGAGCAACTAGGGCCTGCTGTGGGGCTGCGTGGAACTACGTGGAGCTATAAGCTGTAAGCTCTAAGTTGGACTCTGGCAGAACTCAGCGCTTCCAGTGCTCTTGCTTATAGCTTGCTCGCATTGCCGCGCACCGAGACCCGCATATTTCCTCACCTCACCCAGACACCGCCAGATATCGAAATCCGGGATGGGGCTTGTCAGCCCGGCATCGAGCGGTCACCATTGGCGCTGACGATCACGAGTATCCATGACCAGCTATCCCTTTCTTTCTCCCGCCTTTTTTGCCGCTCTCGAAGACAGCGGCAGCGCCGTCGCCGCCACCGGCTGGGAACCGCGTCACCAGGTCATCCGCGGCGATGCTGAAGAGCTCGCCTTCATGCCCCTGTATTTGAAGAGCCATTCTTACGGGGAGTATGTCTTCGACTGGTCCTGGGCCGACGCCTACCAGCGCAGCGGCCTGCGCTATTACCCCAAGCTGCTCAGCGCCGTTCCCTTCACTCCCGCGAGCGGCCCCCGGGCACGCTTCGCCAACAGTGCCGACCCGCAAGCGCTGGCGGCGCAACTCGTGGCACAGGCCCTGGCGGTTGCCGAGGAAAACAGGGCGTCGAGCTGGCATTTGCTGTTTCCCGACGAGGCGCACCTCGCCCTGTTTCAGGAACCGCGCCTGCTCCACCGCCGGGGTGTTCAATACCACTGGTTCAATCGAGGTTACGAAGATTTCGCGCACTTTCTCGCTGGCTTCAACTCGCGCAAGCGCAAGATGGTGCGCCGCGAAAGACGCGAAGTGCAGGAGTCGGGCCTGCGCATAGAGCAGCACAGCGGCGCGCAGATTACCCCGGCGCTGTGGCACCAGTTCGCCAGTTTCTATCAGCACACCTACCGCAAGCGCAGTGGCTCGCGGGGCTATCTCACGCCCGCGTTTTTCACCCACCTTGGCGAGAGCATGGCGGAGCAGTGCCTGCTGGTCACCGCCAGCCAAGGCGAGCAGGTGGTGGCGGCAGCTTTCTATCTGTTCGACGCGGACACGCTTTACGGCCGCTATTGGGGCTGCCATCGCGAGTTCGATTTTCTCCACTTCGAACTCTGTTACTACCAGGGCATCGAATTCGCCATCCGCCGTGGTATGCGCCGCTTCGATGCCGGCGCCCAGGGCGAACACAAGATTTTGCGCGGTTTCGAGCCGGTGATGACCCACTCCCTCCACTGGCTCGCAGAGCCTGCCTTCCAGCGCGCGGTGGCGCGCTTCCTGGAAGAAGAAGCCTTGCATATTCATAGGCATATGAACGAGGCACGACGACTTTTGCCGTACCGTGAAGGCAGCGAACAGGCCTGATCGAGGGGTCGCCGTGGCGGCGCTAGTGAGATTTTTCGTGAGCGCCGAAAATAATTTGAGAAAAGTTTGAACTTTCTCGCGCACGCCCAGTCTCAATAGGTGCTTGATATCTCCCTCTTCGTTGTGAGCAAGAACCGGGTACCTCTCTTCCCCTCTTGGTTTACCCCGGTTCCTTTACCGGCACTGAAAAGTGCCGGTTTTTTTATGTCTCGTCGGCGCACAAATAACGGGTGAGAAATGCCTCGAGCTCCTCGAGCCCCTCTTTCTTCAACGCGGAAAACGTCTGCACCGAAACCTGGTCGATCCCGCGTTTTTTCAGCGCCTGCACCACCTTCAGGCACTCCGTCTTGGCGGGACCACGATTGAGCTTGTCGGCCTTGGTGAGCAGCACATGGATGGGCAGCAGACACTGGGACGCCCACAGAATCATCTGCCAGTCATACTCCTGCAGCGGGTGGCGGATATCCATGAGCAGCACCAGGGCCTTGAGTGAGTGGCGCTCTTGCAGGTACTCTGCCAGATTGCGATCCCACTCGCGCTTGGTGGCGATCGGCACCTTGGCGAAGCCGTAGCCCGGCAGATCGACGATGCGCTGGCTATCGCTGAGCGCAAAGAAGTTGATCAGTTGCGTGCGCCCCGGCGTCTTGCTGGTACGCGCCAGCTTGCTCTGCCGGGTGAGTGTGTTGATGGCGCTGGACTTGCCGGCGTTGGAGCGCCCGGCAAAGGCGATTTCGCAGCCGCTGTCCGGCGGACACTGGTGCAGAGAGGGCGCACTGGTGAGAAAATGCGCACTGGCAAAGTTCAGAACATGGGACATATGGGCACTTTTACTGGGGAATTGGTATATAATGCCCCCCGCTTCCAGAGGCGCACCTGTTATATTGTAGCGAATATTGACCACGGAATTTCGATGATGAGCATTGTTAGAGGCCTTATCCTTACTCTCGGCCTGGTGATCGCCCCCCTTGCCCTGGCCGCCGGCAACCCGGAGGCGGGCAAATCCAAGATCGCCGTCTGTACCGCCTGTCACGGCCCGGACGGCAACAGTCCTGCTCCACTCTATCCGAAGATCGCCGGGCTGGGCGAGAAATACCTGCTCAAGCAGCTGCTGGATATCAAGTCCAATGAGCGCAAGGTGCTCGAAATGACCGGCATGCTCGAAGGCCTCAACGAGCAGGATCTGGCAGATGTCGCCGCGTTCTACAGCTCGCAGCCGCGCCAACTGTCGGGAGCCAAGGACGTCAAGCTCGAACTCGGCGCCCGCGTCTACCGCGGCGGCAACATCGAAACCGGCGTTCCCGCCTGTATCGGCTGTCACTCTCCCTCTGGCAACGGCAATGCGCCGGCGGGCTATCCGGCCATCGGCGGCCAGTACGCCACCTATATCGCCAAGCAGCTGCGCGCTTTCCGCACGGCGGCTCACGACGCCGAGGACCCTACCGGTCGCGCCAACGACGGTGAAGTGGCAGTGATGCGCGGTGTCGCCGCTCGCATGACCGATCAGGAAATCGACGCCGTGGCCAATTTCATCGCCGGTTTGAACTGAACCTCCCGTTGAGGGTATAAAGGCGGCCCAGTGCCGCCTTTTTGTTTTCTCCGGCGCTCCACAACCCTGTCCGACCCGATGAGGTGACGCCATGATCAAACCGGCCAACAGGCTTTTTCTGCTCCTCTGCTTCGTGTTCGCCCTCGGTTGCGGCGAGTCGACCTCGGGCAGCGCCACGCCGCAAGCCGCGCTCCCCGCACAATCCGCTCCGACGCAGCCCGCACCCGCTGAAAACAGTACATCTCCCAGCGTCGATGACGTCGCGCCGGTCGCCTACGTGGAGGGCACCCACTACGAGCGCCTGCCGCAGCCCGTGCCCACCGCCGACAAGGACAGGATCGAGGTGGCGGAAGTGTTCTGGTACGGCTGCAGTCACTGTTACGATTTCGAGCCCCTGGTCGCCGCCTGGTCGGCTTCCCTGCCCGCCGACGTGGCCCTGGTGAAGAATCCCGCGATGTGGGACAACCAGGGCATCATGGAAACCCACGCCCGCATCTATTACACCGCCAAGGTTCTCGGTGTCGAAGACAGGGTCAGCCCCGCGGCGTTCCGCGCCCTCAACATCGATCACCAACCCTTGCGCAGCGAAGGCGACATCGCCAGGCTGTTCACCGACAACGGTGTGGCACTGGAGGATTTCGAGCGCACCTTCAACTCCTTCGGCGTCACCAGCTCCGTGCGCCAGGCGGAGTCGCGCCAGCGCAGCTACCGCGTCCAGGGCACGCCCGAACTGGTGGTGAACGGCACCTACCGGATCTCCGCCCGGATGGCCGGCAGCCAGGGCGCCATGCTCAAGGTTGCCGATTACCTGGTAGCGAAAATCCGCAGTGAAAAGACCGAGTCCTGATACCGCGGCGAGCTCCCCACATCTCACCCGCGCCGGGGCCTGCGCTTTATTTGCATGCCCCGGCGCAGTAAAATTGCGCCCTTTTACACGCTCACGACCACAAGGTAAGCCATGAAACCCACCGCCAAGCCGGCCAATCCCAATTATTCCTCCGGGCCCTGCAGCAAGCGTCCCGGTTACGACATCGCGGCCCTGGACATCCGCAGTCTCGGCCGCTCCCACCGCTCTTCCCTGGGCAAGAGCCTGCTCGGTCGCGCCTGCAGCGAAACCGCCGAGGTGCTGGGCCTGCCGGAAGGCTACCGGGTCGGCGTGGTGCCCGCCTCCGACACCGGCGCCGTCGAAATGGCCCTGTGGTCGCTGCTCGGCCCCCGCAAGGTGCAGATGTTCGCCTGGGAATCCTTCGGCGAAGGCTGGGTGACCGACGTGCTCAAGCAGCTGAAACTCAAGGACGTGGAAACCTTCACCGCGGACTACGGCCAGCTGCCCGACCTGAGCCAGGCCGACGCCAGCGCCGATATCGTGTTCACCTGGAACGGCACTACTTCGGGCGTGAAAGTAGCGAATGCCGACTGGATTGCCGATGATCGCGAAGGCCTCACCATCTGCGACGCCACCTCCGCGGTGTTCGCCATGGACATGCCCTGGGAAAAGCTCGACGTGATCACCTTCAGCTGGCAGAAAGTGCTCGGCGGCGAAGGTGCGCACGGCATGCTGATTCTCAGCCCGCGCGCCGTCGCGCGCCTCGAAAGCTATACCCCACCCTGGCCGATGCCGAAAATCTTCCGCATGACCAAGGGCGGCAAGTTGATCGAGGGTATCTTCCGGGGAGAAACCATCAACACCCCCTCGATGCTCTGTGTGGCGGATTATCTCGACGCCCTGGCGTGGGTCAGAAGTATCGGCGGCGTGGCCGGCACCATCGCCCGCTCCGAGGCCAACCTGGCGGTGATCGAGCAATTCGTCGCGAGCCGCGACTGGATCGAATTTCTCGCAGTGGACGAAAGCATCCGTTCCAACACCAGCGTGTGCCTGCGCCTCGCCCTCGACGAAGACCAGGTGAAGAAGGTGGTCAAGCTTCTCGACCAGGAGGGCGTCGCCTACGACATCGGCGCATACCGGGATGCCCCGGCGGGCCTGCGTATCTGGTGCGGCGCCACCATCGACAGCCAGGATCTGGAGGTGCTCATGCCCTGGATCGAATGGGCCTACAACGAAGTCCGCCAGTAGCGAGTGCTGGCGCCGCGACGAGCGGTTTTCACCAACTTATCAAGGGTAGATACCATGTTCAAAGTGCGTACTTACAATGCCATTTCACCCCTCGGCCTCAACCGCTTTGGCAAGGACAAATACGAAGTGGGCCCCGAGGTGGCGCAACCTGACGCCATCATTCTGCGCAGCCAGAAACTGCACGACGAGGTGATCCCCGCCTCGGTGCTGGCCGTGGGCCGCGCCGGTGCCGGCGTCAACAACATTCCGGTCGGCGAATACAGCAAGCGCGGTATCGTTGTGTTCAACACCCCTGGCGCCAACGCCAATGCGGTCAAGGAATTGATCGCCGCCGCCTTGTTCCTGAGTTCCAGGGATATCTTCGGCGGCATGGCCTATGTGCAGACGCTCTCCACCATGACCGACGGCGCCGAAATGTCGAAGCTGCTCGAGAAGGAGAAGAAGCGTTTCGTCGGTTCCGAACTGTACGGCAAGACCCTCGGCGTGGTCGGTCTCGGCGCGATCGGCTCCATGGTCGCCAACATGGCTCTCGACCTCGGCATGCATGTGGTGGGTTACGATCCCGCGATCTCCGTGGAAGCGGCCTGGCGCCTGCACAGCAGCGTCGAAAAGATGGACAGTCTGGCCGCGCTGCTCAGCCGCTCCGACTACGTCACCCTGCACGTGCCCGCCATCGAAGCGACCCGCCACCTGATCAACAGGGAAACCCTGGCGCAATTCAAGAAAGGCGCCAAACTGCTCAACTTCGCCCGTGAAGAAATCGTCGAGACCGCCGCCCTGCAGGAAGCTCTGGCGCAAGGCATGCTCGGTGGCTACACCGCCGACTTCCCCGCTCCCGGCCTGATCGGCGCAGCCAATGTGCTGCTTATGCCGCATATCGGCGCCAGCACCCACGAGGCGGAGGAAAACTGCGCGATGATGGCCGCCGACCAGCTGATGGACTTCCTGGAAAACGGCAACATCAAGAACTCCGTCAATTTCCCGCACGCCGCCATGACGCGCAGCGGCGGCCATCGCCTGACCTTCAGCAACGACAACGTGCCCAAGGTGCTGAGCAACGTCCTGGCGATTCTCTCGGAAACCAACAACAACGTCATCGACCTGGTGAACAAGAGCCGCGACAACCTCGCCTACAACATCATCGATGTCGAGGACGAACCGTCCGAAGACGCCATCGCCCGGATTCGCGGCACTGAAGGCGTCATACAGGTCAGGGTGCTCTAGCACCCTGCCTCCGGCAGGGCGAGCTGTAAGCCGTAAGCTTTAAGCAGGAGCGTTGCAAGAACCGGGTTCTGCCAGAGTTTACACAGCAGGTGGAAATTCGGGTTCCAGCCCGGCGTGAAAACCGGAGCGAGCAGTAAGCTTTAAGCAGGAACATTGGAAGAACTGAGTTCTACCAGAGTCCAACTTAGAGCTTACAGCTTATAGCTTCTCTTCAGCTTTCTGCTTTGCCGGTCTGAAGCTTCTCCACTTCCAGTATCAACGTCTCCATCGCGGCGACCGCCTTGTTGTCGCTGCCCGCCTTGACCGCCTGATGCAGCGCCTGCACGGCCCGTTCCAGATAGGCCATGCGGTAGACGCCGGCGATGCCGAGCAATTGGTGGATGGCGTCCTGTAACACCGCCACGTCCTGGTCTTCGAGCGCCTGCCTGGCCACGTCCGTGAGACGTGCGACCTCGCTGGCGAAGAGCCGTCGGCGCTGTTCCTTATCGGCATCCGGGCTCGTGCGCGCCACCTGCTCGACCAGGGTGCGGCGCAGGTGTTTGCGCACCGCGGCCAGCAGCTTTCCTTCGTCGAAAGGTTTGAATACCACGTCCGACGCGCCCACGTCGAACAGCGCGTTTTCTTCCTGCTGGAGAATGTCGGCTGTGAGCATGATGATCGGCGTATCCCGATTGAGGCTGTCGCGGCGCACTTCGCGCACGGCCTCGATGCCGTTGACCTCCGGCATGCGCACGTCCATCAGGATCAGATCGAAACGCTGTTCGCGGCACACGTCTATGGCTTCACGACCGTTCTTGGTCAGCACCAGCTGACAGTCAGTATGCTCGAAGAAGGTGCTGAGCAGAATACGGGTGAACTCGTTGTCTTCCGCCACCAGAATGCGGGCATCGAGCATGGCGCCGCGCTCGCCGCCAGCCTCCGCATCGGCGCGCCCGAAGCAGCGGCTGAGTTCCGCCGACATGGGCGGTTTGTCGAGGAACTGGATGGGCTGGTAGTCATCCAGAAAATGTTCGGGCAATTTCTTGTAGATCGGCGTGGTGGGAATGAGCACCGCGATGGGGCTGTCACTGACAGCGCGCAGGCGACGGATGTCTTCCTCGATGTCCGCGAGGGTTTGTTCGACCCGAGGCGAGTAGACGATGAGCTCCGGCGTCATATGCAGCTCGTTGATTTCCAGGTCGGCAAAGCTGTCGCAGGACTCGATCACCTCCACGTAGCGGCCCAGAATATTTTCCAGCGCCTGGCGGCTCTGCGGGTGCGTGTCGAAGAGCAGCACACAGCGCGTGGCAGGCGCGCTTTTCGGCACGTCATCGCCGGACTGCACCTCAAGCGGCAGCGCCAGCGTAAAGGTGGATCCCTTGCCGGTGGTGCTGTCGAGGCGAATGTCGCCGTCCATCAGTTCCACCAGACGCCTGACGATCGAAAGTCCCAGGCCGGAACCGCCGAAACGCCGCGAAATGGAGGAGTCTGCCTGACTGAAGGGCTCGAACAAACCCGTCTGCTGGCGATCGGGAATGCCGATGCCGGTGTCGATCACCTGGAGCAGCAGCGTCATCCGCTCTCCGGCATGAGCGCTGGCTTTCACTTTCACCAGAACATAGCCAGCCGGCGTGAACTTGATGGCGTTGGAGACCAGGTTGTTGACGATCTGGCGCAGCCGCAAACTATCGCCCAGCAGTGTGTAGGGCACATTGGGCGCAATGTCGAGAATCAGCTCCAGCCCTTTCTCGTGGGCGCTCGGCGCCATCAGAGACACCGGCGCTTCGATGCATTCGGCGAGGTTGAACGGTGCCCGGTCGAGAATGATGGCGTTGGATTGCAGGCGCGTGATGTCGAGGATGTCGTCGATGAGTTGCAGCAACTGCACCGAGGCCTGCTGGATGATGGCGCAGTAGCGCGCCTCTGCCGGACGCAGATCGGAAGAAGCAAGCAGCCTGATGAAGCCCTGAATGGCGGTGATGGGCGTGCGCAGCTCGTGACTCATCTGGGCGAGGAAGTCGCCCTTGGCGGTACTCGCCTCCTCGGCTTCGCGGCGCGCCAGCTCCAGTTCGCGGTTCTTGCGCTTCAGGTCCTCGAGCGTCATGGTGAGGCGATGGGTGGATAGCTCGACCTTGTTTTCCAGCGTTTCCCTGCCTTCCGCCACGGTCTCCGCGAGGTGGTTGATGCCATTGGCGAGAATCGCCAGTTCGTCTCCCGTGGAAGGAAGGATGCGCACATCGAGATTGCCGCGCTCCAGTTCCCTGACCACCGCTGTCATGGCACGAATCGGCGAAACCACGGTGTTGCTAAGCATGTAGGTGAGCAGCACAGCGCCAAGCAGTACCGAGAAGCTGATCAACAGGTGAGTGATGAGAATTTCCCGGGACTTCGCCGCGGACTCCGAATTGTCCGCCACCACCACGACCCAGCCGAGCAGGCTGCTGCTTTCCTGTTCGACCTCGTCTCCGTAATCGTCCAGGTCCATGGGAATCAGATAGACCGGCTCCTCGACCACGAAAACATTCTCCCCCGCGTCGCTATAGGAACCCTGCTTGAGCATGTCGCGATCCAGCTCCGACGGCAGCTCGGGCGCCAGCAACAGCTCCCGGTTGGCATCCAGGAAATACACGCCGACCACGGATGGAAAATTCTGGGCGGACACGGCAAGCGGTTCGAGGATGTCGCCGCGCCCCGAATAGAGTGCGAAGTCCGCGTTCTTGGCGAGGTTTTTTGCCAGCATCAGCGCGGTGCGCGTCTGGAAATCCTGGATTTCCGCACGCCGGGTGTCGATGGTGTGCCAGGTGATGATCGCCGTCACCACCGCAACGGGAATCACGCTGAGCATGATCAGCTTGTTGTCTATCCGGGAAAGAAAAAGTCGATAGAGTCTCTTCACTCGCTTTCACTCCAGGCAAGAGGGGCGGCGATGCGCCTGTGAATCTCTTCTTCGTCGAGCAGCTCAAGCCCCAGGCTGCGCGCCACCGAATGATTGAGTGCCACCGTGAAATGGCGCGGCGCGTGTTCCGCCCACAGCGCCGCCTTCGCACCGTCGAAATAGTCCGTGAGCCAGTCGATGGCTTCATGCTCCACATCCCGTGGCGCACTGAAGAGCGCCGCCGCCGCGCCCGCCTCGACGTAGGAGCGCGAAAAGCCGATCACCGGTACGCGCTTGCGAAAACCCAGGCGCAGCACCCAACGCGCGATGCTGCGGTTGAACTCCGCCTGATCCGGCACGGCAATGAACGCCGCGCTGTTCTCCAACAGGGGGTTGAGCACGTGCATGGGATTGCTGTCGCGATCGATGGCGGCATGGCGCAGCGTCTCGTCGAGCTGGTGCGCGGCATGCAGGAAGCTGTCCCGCAGATCCTGCGCCGCCGGACCGAACACCGCCGACAGGCTGCCCCGCGGCGCCAGCAGGCGCGCCAGGCGCAGATAGCGCTCGGCGGGCTGGTCCATGAGCACAGCGGCCTTGGTCGCCGTGGTAGCGCCGGGCAGCATGCCGCGCCACGCCTGCCGGGTAATCAGCAGACTCAACTGTTTCACCTGCGGATGGTGCGCCATCACCCGGGCGCTCGCCGCCGAGCCGATGGTGATCACGAGGTCATCCGCGGCCACCGCGACCCCGTCCGTCAGCACCTGGGTGCGCACCTCGACGCCGGGCTGGGCGCGGCGCAGATAATCAACGATCCCCTCTGCTACCTCCTCGTAATAGCTCTCCTTCTCGGACAACACGAGGACTATATCTTCCCCCAGTGCACCGTGGCACAAACAGAGTCCGCACAGCAGCGATGCCCATTTGCGCAGGCATCGACCCAGGGCTGTCATTCCGGCAGTTCCAGATTCACGGTGAGAAAGTAACGCGTCTCGAACAGATTGTTGGCGTTGAACTCGGAGTAGGTTTCGCCCAGGTTCTGAACGATGAAGCGCACACTGGCCGCGCTGCGGCCCACCTGAAAGCGATAGGCCAGCTGGGCATCCACCCGCGTAAAGGCGTCGATCTCGCTGCCGTCTTCCCAGCGCAGGCCGGATTGATGGTAGGCCATCAGCGAAACACTGAACCTGGAGGTCAGATCCTGGCTGATCAGCACTCCGCCGCTGTGGCGCGCCATGCGATCATCCTTGTCCAGGTACAGCAAATCGGGCAGACGCCGGATCAGCGTTTGCGAGTCCATGTCCGTATTGGCGTAGTGCAGGCGCACCAGGGTAGCCGGCGTCGCCTGCCAGTGAAGCTGCATTTCACCACCGGTGAACGTCCAGTGCCCGGAGTTTTCGATGTGCTTGAAGCTGCGATCGCCGAACACGACGATTTCCGGGGGATTGGGCTCCTGCACTTCGTCGATGACCCGGCTGATGTGTTCGCGGAACAGACGCACGTCCAGATGCAGCGCCGAGTGTGGCCGGAACATATAGGCCAGCTCCGTCATGCGTTGGCGCTCCGCGCGAAGTTGCGGGTCGGCAATGCGCAGCACGTCGTAGATCAGGTCGCCCACCTGCGCGATGCTTCTCTCATTGGCCTCCATCAATGAAGGTGCGCGAAGGCCGCGACCATGAGCGATGCGCAGACTGTGGCCAGGGCGCGGCTCGAGATTGGCTGAAACGCGCGGCGAGAACAGGACACCCACATGGCTGTCCTCCACCATGGCGCCCGCGTTCCAGGTCAGGCCGGGGGCCACCCGCCACTCGCTGTGGCCAAAAAGGCGGAAGCTGGTTTCATCCACGTCCAGATCCGACGACTGGGGGTGATGGCTGATCAGGCCTTCATGGCGCCCGCCCACACCCCAGGTGCCGCGCAGATCGTCGCCCAGTGCGAAGCTGTGCTGGAACTCCAGATCGTAGCGCTCCGACTCCAGGCGCCCGAAACCGCCGATGATATCGCTGTCGAGTTCATCGAGCACTGTGCGGGAAGAGGCGTGATCGAGGCCCGAGAGGCCGGAAAACAGCGCGACGATATGCGGCGGCGGTGGCCGAACGGCAGTGAGGAATTGCGCCGTGCCGGCATCGATGCCGAGAAAACTGTACACCGGCCCGAGGTAAGCCTGGTTGGTCGCCTTGGAATGGCTGTGGTAGGCGTGCAACTGATACTGATTGTCGCCGCGGCCATCGCGGCTCCACTTCAGGGACTGGAAACCGCTGTAGCCGTTGGCAGTGGAAAAATCGTCGGGATGATCGGAATCGCCCCAGCCCATGCGCAGGCGGGTGTAGCCGAGGGACACGTCCAGCGTGTCCACCAGCGTCGGCGTGTAAGTGGCGGCGACATGGCCCGAGCCGAGCTCGTGACCGTCGTCCACCGAGCCGTCGGGCACGGCCGGAAAGCCCGAGTTGTTCTCGTAGCCCAGCGCCACGCGGTAAGCCAGATCCGCCACATGGTCGCTGTAGCTCAAGCGCCCGTTGCGGGTATGGAGATCGCCAACGGTGGTTTCCAGCCTCAGCCCCCTGCTCTGCACTGGCTTGCGGGTGACGATGTTGATCGAGCCCATGAAGGCATTGGAGCCTTGTGCGGCAGCATTGGAACCGCGCACGACCTCGATGTGGTCGACATCCGCCAGGCCGATGCCCAGCATGTTCCAGTTCACCGAGGAAAATACCGTTTCGTACACCGAACGGCCATCCACCATGACCTCGACCTGGTTGGGAAACTCCCGGCCGATACCGTGATAGCTGATGCCGTAGCGATTGTTGCCCACATGGTAGGCCTGAAAACCGGGCACCAGGCGAAAAACATCCACCCAGGTCTGCGCACCCGACCGGGTGATCAGATCACTGCTGATGATGGTGACACTGGCAGGCGCCTGTTCGATGCGCTGTTCGAAACGGGAAACCGCGCTGACCACCGGAATATCGGCAAACAGATCCCGCTCGGTGATGCCCTCATTGCCGAGGGCCAGGGCCGGCACCGCCAGCAAAAGGCCGCCAAACAGTTTAGAATTCCCGCGGTCACTGCGTTTTATCATGGGGTGCTTCCGTACAGCCGGCATTGTGCGCCATTGTATGATGTCCTCAAGCAGAATGGCACGTTCCTGGAGCCTGTTGACGTTTTGCCGCGCTGGTGGCGAAACGACTGTAAGCTCTAAGCTTTGAGTTGGATTGAGTTGGATGGGGCACGGCTTGGTGCCCTGGTTCCATGCTCTGTTGGGAACGCGAAAGATAGTCGCAAAGCCTTTGAACGAGAAGAGTCCGGCTTAACGCGTAGAGCTCATAGCTATGCTCTCCCCTGGAAGCGAAACGTCAACTAACCGCAGCCCCCTGATTTTTCCGAGACAAGCAACCATGAGCCTTGAAGACGAGCGCCGCGAATATCGTTTTGGCAAACTGACCCGCGAGTCCCTCGACGACTCCCCCTTCAAACAGTTTTCCCTGTGGCTGTCCCAGGCGCTGGCCTCGGACATGTGCGATCCCACCGCCATGTGCGTAGCCACCGTGGACAGTTCCGGCAGGCCCTGGCAGCGCATCGTCCTGCTCAAGCATTTCGACGAGCGCGGCTTCGTCTTCTACACCAATCTCGGCAGCCGCAAGGCCCGCGACATCGCCGCCAATCCCAATGTCAGCCTGCACTTTCCCTGGCTACCCATGGAACGCCAGGTGATCGCCGCCGGTGTCGCACAGCGGCTATCCACCGCGGAAGTATTCAAGTATTTTACCTCGCGCCCCCGCGACAGCCAGCTCGCGGCCTGGGCATCGCGGCAGAGCTCGAAGCTCGGTTCGCGGCAGATTCTCGAGGCCCAGTTCCAGAAGGTGCGCGAGAAATTCCGCCAGGGCGAGGTGCCACTGCCCGACTTCTGGGGTGGCTACCGAGTCGTCCCAGAAGAATTCGAATTCTGGCAGGGCGGCGAACAACGCCTCCACGATCGCTTTCAGTATTTGCGGCAGAACGACGGCAGCTGGGAGGTTTCGCGGTTGGCGCCTTGAACTTCTGGTCGGACGTCTGACGTCTGACGTCTGACGCTAAAAAGGCGTCTTCATCACCGATATAGCCGAAACCACCGGACAAAGCGTCCGACGTCAGACGTCAGACGTCCAGCGTCAGACCCAAAAAATCACTTCACCGAAAACAGCTTCGCCCGCACCGTTTCCCGGTACTGGCCCGGCGTGATCTGGAAGTGGTGCTGGAACTGGCGCGTGAAGTGGGAAATATCCTGGTAGCCGCTGAAGCCGGCAATTTCGAGAATACTGAGATTCGTCTTCTGGAGCAGATCGCGCGCGTGGTTGAGGCGCAGCGCCTGCAGGTATTCACGCGGCGTGGTGCCCATGGCCTGGCGGAAGCGGCGGTTGAAGGTGCGTGTGCTCATGTCGAACTGGGCCGCCAGCATGGGAAAGGACACCTTGCGGGCGAAGTTGTCGTCGAGCCAGATCTGCACCTGGAGAATGCCCTCGTCGGAATGGTGCTCCACATGCTCGGCGAAATAGCGGCTCGGCTCGAAGGTACCGCGAATTTCATGGAAGAAATTGCGCTCCACATTGTTGGCCACGGGGCGCCCGAACCACAGGTAGATGATGTGTACCATCAGTTCGGCAAGCGTGTTGACGCTCGCCGCGCAATAGATGTTGCCCGCCTGGGTAATGAAATACTGGCGTTTGAGGTTGACCCGCGGGTAATCCTTCTGGAACTGGTCGAAGTAGTGCCAGTGGGTGGTGGCTGGCTTGTCGTCGAGCAGGCCGGCAGCGGCGGGGAAGCAGACGCCGGTACCGACGGCGGTGACGAGCGCGCCGTAGCGGTGCTGGTCCTGCAGCCAGGGAGCGATATCCGGATTGGCAAGGATGGCGCGGCGCGGATTGCGCCACTGCCCGGGGAAATGCACCAGATCGAGCTGCGGGCAGTCGCCGAGCGCAGCGCTTGGCGTGAGATCGAACCCCGAGGCGGAGTGGACCGGCTTGCCGTCGGAGCTCAGGGTGAGGATTTCCAGCTCGCCGACGCTCTCCCGCAGCCCGCGCGCCGACGCCAGCGCCGTCTGCAGCATCTCGTAGGGCAGGGTGGCGCTGGTGGCCAGCACGTTGTCGCAGAGCACGATGCCCACGGTGCGTGGCGGCTTGCGCGATTCCGTTTTCATGATAAGTGATCAACCATTGCACAACCTATGGCGCAATTATTCAAATAAGTGGCCAAAATTGCCAACAAAGAATTTCAGCTCACCCATAAACTTCTTGAGAAGTCAGCAACCGTACAGTCAAGGTAGACTTATGACAGCCTTACCCGTGGTAGTCAGTTACGGCGGATACAATGCCGCCGGCAGGAGTTCGTTCGACCAGTCCTACCGGCGCATGATTCTCGACAGTCTCGGCCAGGAAGAGCGCCGCAAGACGATCGTCGGCCTCTCCGCACTCATGGGTATCGAAGGCGATGTCGCGAGCGCCGAGCAGGCGGTGCGCGACGGCACCCTCATCCGCCGCATCGAAGACAGCGTCTTCGACCCCGACAACGCCCCCTGGAACGCCAGGCTGGAAACCGCCAGCAACGGCAGCGACCTGGTCTTTCAGGTACGCAAGCGCCAACTGCCCCAGGACATGCCCGACAGCTGGCAGGTCCGGGAGCTCGGCGATGGCATGATGGAAGTCAGCGTGCGCGGCGAACATACCTGGTTTCTGCCCGACCGCAAACCCTTTCCGGTGAAGGCCGCGGGCCAGTTGCCTACCGGCTTCGACCCCGGCACGCACTACGCGTCGCGCGCCCACCCGCGCGGCGTCCAGATGGCGGTGCTCGGGGCATCCGACGCCCTCAACGCCCTTGGCATCGACTGGCAGCGGGTGTGCGCCAGGGTTGCCCCCGATGAAATCGGCATGTATGCCGCCAGCTGCCTCGGCCAACTCCAGGATGAAGGCTGGGGCGGCGTGCTCAAGTCGCGCTGGCTGGGCGGGCGGCCCACCTCCAAGCAGGTGCCGCTGGCGCTGTCCAGCATGCCCGCGGATTTCATCAACGCCTATGTACTCGGCAATGTCGGCCACACCGAGGCGATTGCCGGCGCCTGCGCCACCTTTCTCTACAACCTCCAGGCCGCGGTGCGCGACATTCAGCAGGGACGCCGCCGGGTGGCCGTGGTCGGTGGCAGTGAAGCGCCGATCACCATCGAGAATCTCGAAGGTTTCATGGCCATGAGCGCCCTCGCTACCGAGGACGGCATGGCAAAACTGGATGGCGTGCCGAACCCCGACCCGCGCCTCTACAGCCGCCCCTTCTGCGGCAATGCCGGCTTCGTCATGGGCGAATCGAGCCAATACATCGTGCTCATGGACGACCGTCTCGCCGTGGAGCTCGGCGCCGACATCCACGCCTCCGTGGCCGGCGTATTCATGGATGCCGACGGCATCAAGAAGTCCATCTCCAGCCCTGGTCCCGGCAACTACATCACCTTCGCCAAGGCCCTTGGCCTGGGCCGCGCCATCCTCGGTGACGACCTGGGTCGCACCCTGGTGATGGCGCACGGTTCCAGCACACCGCAGAACCGCGTCACCGAATCGCTGATCTTCGACCGCGTCGCCAAGGCCTTCGATATCCACGAGTGGCCCCTGTGCGCAATCAAGGCCTATCTCGGCCACTCCATGGCCACGGCCAGCGGCGACCAGATCGCCGCCGCCATCGCCACCATGCGGCGCGGTATCGTGCCGGGCATCAAGACCGCCACGGCCATTGCCGACGACGTCTACCAGGACCGGCTCAACATCCCGCTCGCGGATCTCGACCTGGGCGCGGGCGCGCTGCACGGCGCCTTCATCAACGCCAAGGGCTTTGGCGGCAACAACGCCACTGGCCTGCTGCTTTCCGCGGCGCGCACCGAGGCGATGCTGGCCAAGCGCCACAGCCACCTCTGGAGCGACTATTGCAAACGCCGCGACGAGGTGCGTGAACGAGCACTCGCCTACGAAGCCGACGCCGACAAGGGCGAGCTGCACGCCATCTACCGCTTTGGTGAAGGCATGGTGGAAGACGACGCGCTCGACATTTCGTCCGAGGCGCTCAAGGTACCCGGTTTCGGCCGATCCATCGACCTGAAGGTGGAGAATCCGTTCGCGGATATGAGCTGATGGAGAGCTGTAAGCTATAAGCTTGGTAATCTCTACCGCATACTGTAGGGGCAATTCATGAAACCGACAGGTTCGCGCAATTGCCCCTACAGCGCCACCGTCAAAAATCTGTCAAAGCTCTTCCCTATGCTGACCAGAACAAGGACAATGGCGGACTTTTAACCCGGCTCTCTGCCGGGCTTATTCGCTTTCCTTTCCAATATGCTGCCATGCCGCTGTTAGCGAGGACCCAAGCCCTTGAAAGACAATGAATTCCCCCCCTGGACCATAGACGATGCCGCAGAGTGCTACGCGGTTCGCGAATGGGGTTCCGGGCTGTTCGACATCGCCGCCAACGGCGAACTCCAGACGATTGCCGGCACCAATGGCAAAACGCAGAAGGTGTCCCTTCTCGATATCGTCGAAGGTTTGCGTCAGCGCGACCTGACGATGCCGGTACTGTTGCGCATCGAAAACCACCTCGACACCGCCATCACCCAGATAAACGAAGCCTTCGCCAGCGCCATTGACGGCGCCAACTATCAAGGCGTCTATCGCGGCGTGTTCCCCATCAAGGTGAACCAGCAGAGTCACATCATCGACGAGATCGCCCGTTTCGGCGAGCGCTATCACCACGGTCTGGAAGCCGGCAGCAAGGCCGAATTGCTGGTCGCCATGGCCATGTTGCGCGATACGGAAAGCCTGATCATCTGCAACGGCTACAAGGATGAGGAATTCATCGACCTGGGTTTGCGTGCGCGCCAACTGGGCATTCCCTGTTTCTTCGTGGTCGAAACCCCGGAAGAAATGTCGCTGATCATCGAGCGCAGCCGTATCCTCGGCGTCGAGCCCATGGTTGGCGCACGCCTCAAGCTCGGCACCAAGGTCGACGGCCACTGGAGCGAGGACAGCGGCGACCGCAGCCTGTTCGGCCTCAACACACAGCAACTCATTGAGGCGGTCGACCTGCTCAAGGCCGCCGACATGCTGCATTGCCTGCGCCTGATCCACTTCCACCTCGGCTCGCAGATTCCCAACATCCAGAACATTCGCGCCGGCATCCGCGAAGCCTGTCGCTACTATATCGACCTGGTGGAAGAGGGCGCGCCGCTGGGCTACCTGGACATCGGTGGCGGCCTGGCGGTAGACTACGACGGCTCTCGCGGCGGCAGCCAGCAGAGCCGCAACTACTCGCTGCAGGAATACGCGGTGGACGTGGTGGAGGCCATTCAGGAATCACTCGACCCCGAGGATATTCCGCACCCCACCATCGTCAGCGAATCGGGCCGCGCCACCGTGGCCTATACCTCGGTGCTGCTGTTCAACATTCTCACCGTCACCAATTTCGAGCCCGGCCCGCTACCGGAAATATTGCCCGACGATGCGCCCGACGAAGTGCGCAATCTCGCCGCTCTGCTCGACGGCACCAACCTGAAAAACGTTCAGGAATGCTACAACGACGCGGTCTACTATCTCGAATCGCTGCGCATGCAGTTCAAGCGCGGCGAGATCAAGCTGCGCATGCGCTCGATCGGCGAAAACTACTATCTGGCGGTGGTGCAGAAGATCGCCAAGCTGATCCCCGAGATCGACCGCGTCCCGATCGTGCTGGAGAATCTCACCGAACAACTCGCCGATATCTATTACGGCAATTTCAGTGTGTTCCAGTCGCTGCCCGATTTCTGGGCGATCGGTCAGACGTTCCCGGTGATGCCCATTCACCGCCTCAACGAAAAGCCGGTGCGCGAGGCCATCATTGCCGACCTCACCTGTGACTGCGATGGCAAGATCGACCGCTTCGCGCACCCCGAAGGCGAGCGCAAGACCCTGCCCCTGCACCCACTGTGCAACGACAACGAATACTACCTGGCGGTGTTCCTGGTCGGCGCCTATCAGGAAACCCTCGGCGATCTGCACAACCTGTTCGGCGACACCAACGTGGTGAGTGTGCGCATCAACAGCGACGGCAGCTTCGATTTCGTGCACGAACTCCACGGCGACACCATTTCCGACGTGTTGAGCTATGTGGAATACGACCCCGGCAATCTCTTCCGTCGCTTCCGCAACACCGCGGAAAAAGCCGTGCGCGACGGCAGGATCACCGTGGCCGAGCGCCAGAAAATGCTCAACGCCTTCACGGAGAGCCTGCGCGGCTACACGTATTTCGAGCGCTGATCGCTCGGCCCTCTCCCTGGCCCTCTCCCTGAAGGGAGAGGGAATTCAAACGGGCAGCTCCCTTCTCTGAAGGAAGGTGGGCTCCCCTCTCCCTTCAGGGAGAGGGGCGGGGGAGAGGGAAGCTGTAAACACTTGCAACGAAACCGTTCTGGAGGAGTGAAACCATGGCAAAAGTGATCATCATTGGCGCCGGCGGTGTCGGCGGCGTCGTCGCTCACAAATGTGCGCAGCTGCCCGAAGTATTCAGCGACATTCTGCTGGCGAGCCGCACCGAAGAAAAGTGCAAGGCGATCGCCGCACAGATTCAGGAAGTGCAGGGCCGCGCCATTCGCACGGCGCAGGTGGATGCCGACAACGTGCCTGAGCTGGCCGCCCTGCTCGAGGCCGAACAGCCCGCACTGGTGATCAACGTGGCGCTGCCCTACCAGGACCTCACCATCATGGACGCGTGCCTGGAGGCGGGCGTCGATTACCTGGACACCGCCAACTACGAACCTCTCGACACCGCCAGGTTCGAGTACAAGTGGCAGTGGGCCTATCGGGAAAAATTCGAGAAGGCCGGTCTCATGGCCCTGCTCGGCTCGGGCTTCGACCCGGGCGCCACCAACGTGTTCACGGCGTGGATCGCCAAGCATTATTTCGATGAAATCCACACCCTCGACATCATCGACGTGAACGGCGGCAATCACGGCTACCCCTTTGCCACCAATTTCAATCCGGAAATCAACATCCGTGAAGTGACCGCCGATTGCCGGCACTGGGAAAATGGCCAGTTCGTCACTACGCCCCCGATGTCGACGAAGCGGGAATTCACCTGCCCCGACGACGTGGGTACCTACAATATCTACCGCCTCTACCACGAAGAGCTGGAATCCCTGGTGGTGAACTTCCCCACCCTGAAGCGCGCCCAGTTCTGGATGAGTTTCGGCGACAGCTACCTCAAGCACCTCGAAGTACTCGGCAACGTGGGGATGACCAGCATCGAGCCCGTGGAGTTCCAGGGCCAGCAGATCGTGCCGATCCAGTTCCTGCGCACCCTGCTGCCAGACCCCGCGAGCCTCGGGCCACGCACCGTGGGCAAGACCTGTATCGGCTGCGTGGTGACCGGCATCAAGGACGGCGTGGAGAAGACCGTCTACGTCTATCAGATCAAGGACCACCAGGACTGCTACAAGGAAGTGAAATCCCAGGCGATCTCCTACACCACCGGCGTGCCCGCCATGATCGGCGCCAAGCTGATGCTCGAGAAAAAGTGGCACAAGCCCGGCGTGTGGAACATGGAACAGCTGGACCCGGATCCCTTCATGGAAGATCTCAACAAGTACGGGCTGCCGTGGGCGGTGATCGAGGATTACAAGTTGTAGCACGTTACAGGTTGCACCTGGGTGCCTAGCGCGACAGCGTCGCGTTGATTTGGCACCCACGTGCAACCCGGAAAACCTACTCCACCGGAAAATCGAAATAGACGTCGGAATAAGGCTCATCCCTGAGGGTGTAGTGCCACCATTCTTCCGGTAGATTGACGAAGCCGTGGCTCTCCATCACTGCCTTCAGGCGCTGGCGATTGTTGCGGGCCACGGTGCTCGCGGCGGGATTGTCGGTGTGGGAAAGTTCGTCGAAGAAATCGTACCTGGTACCCATGTCGAGCTCTTCGTAGTCGCTGGCGCTCTTCACTTTGACCAGCGTGACGTCCAGGGTGCTGCCACGGCTATGGCCTGAGCGCTCGGCGATGTAGCCCAATTCGAAGAGCTTGTCCTTCGCCACCGACGGGTAGAAGGTTTCCTTCATGCGGGTGTCCGAGGTGTCGGCCGCCCAGCGCACAAAGTGGTCGACGGCGCGCTGGGGCCGGTAACAATCAAAGATCTTGAGCCCCATGCCATCGACTTCAAGTGCCTCCTGTACCGTGCGCAACGCCTTCGCGGCACGCCGCGTAAGCAGGCATTTCGGCTTGATGTAGCCGTCGATGGCTTCGCCGACAAAGTTGAAATCCGTGGTGTAGCGAATATCCAGCACCAGGCCGGGAATCAGCGTTGCCGCATCGACAATGTCATCGGGTCGCTGATCGGGCGCAATGGGCTTTTCAGCCGTCACACCAAGGCCGGGCACGGCAAGAATGAGGAGCGCCAGCAGCCAGTGCCACCTGTGCGGCCCTTGTGATATCGCTTGTCCAGGGTTGACCATGGTGACAGTTTCTCCTTATGCCGGTCGTGAAACTGTAAATACCACGCGACCCCCTCGAAAACAACACCCGAGGCACTTCCACTTCCGTGCAGGGGATTCTCCGGGCCACGGGGAACCACTATGCTTGGCGTTGTCAGAACTAGCATCTTCATCAGGAGCGTTGCCATGAAACAGATACTGGGCGTTGGCATGATTGCCGTTGCAACACTGCTTGCGGGCTGCATCACCAAGGTGCGGGAGCCAGAACCCATTGCCATGACCATGCACTGCGGCGCCCTCACCGTGAGCGCCGTGTTCAGCGGCGAAGAGCTGACACTGGACACCGGGCAGGAGCGGATCAGCATGCGCCAGGCCATCAGCGCATCCGGCGCCCGTTACGTGGAGCCGGGCGACGAGTCCACCAGTTTCTGGAACAAGGGCAATACCGCGCAACTACGCATCAAGGACAAGCCCTGGCCCCAGTGTGTTGCCGCCGGAACCCTTGCCGAACCCTTCAAGGCGCGCGGCAACGAACCCTTCTGGGCGTTCGATCTCGACGGCGGCACCTTCAGTCTCGACCGCCCGGGCGCGGCGCGGGAGATCACCGCAAGCTATGTGCAAAACAGCGCCGGCAACGACATTCTCATCGACGTTGAAAACCAGAACCGCGTGACGGACCTGCGCATCTCGCAGCAACTCTGCCACGACAGCATGTCGGGCATGGTTTATCCCTACAGCGTGCGCATGACCCTCGACAGCGAGCCCCTCGCCGGCTGCGGCGGCGATCCCAAGCGGCTGTTGCAGGGTGAACAGTGGCGGGTGGTGTCTCTCGATGGCAATCCCGTGGTGGCGGACAGCGAGATAACCATCAACTTCGTCGACGACGGCCTCATCGCCGGTTCCGCCTCCTGCAACTGGTACAGCGGACAGTACCAGGTGAAAGGCGACGGCCTCGGCATATCGGAGCTGGTCAGTACGCGCCGCGCCTGCCAGCCGCCGTTGATGGAGCAGGAAGCCGCGTTTCTGAAAAAACTTCCCGGTATCGATCGCTTCGATTTCAACAGCGAGGGGCAACTGCTGCTGCTCAGCCGGGACGCGCCTGTTGCCGTGGCGAGAAAGTCGGGTTATTGAGATGGTAGCGGCGGCAATTCCAGGGTGAGCTGTAAGCCATAAGCAGGAGCACTGCAAGAACTGAGCTCTGTCAGAATTCAACTTAGAACTTACAGCTCAACTTTATAGCTCAACCACGGCGCTACAGGCTTTGTTTGGAACGCTATTGTAGGAGCTTGCCTGCAAGCGACCCCGTGTTGCCATGCGTCCCGAAGGTTGTGTCGCCTGCAGGCAGGCTCCTACACGAGTACGGATAGTGACCTCGGCGTTTACGTGGAACTCAGGCAAACAGTGCTGGATCAAGAGATTATGAACAGGCTCCAAGCCATAAGCTCCAAGCAGAAGCATCGCCAGAACCGAGTTCCGCCAGCGTTCAACTTAGAGCTTACGGCTTATAGCTCATAACCCAGCACTACGAGCTTTGCTCCTCCGCGGGTAGCGGCGGCGGGGCCTCGGTGTCGCCGAGGGTTTCGTCGCCGTCCCCGCGATAGAAATCATTGCTGAAGATCTGCCAGAACACCACGAACAGCGCGGCCACCAGCGGACCGATGACGAAGCCATTGATGCCCACCATCACCAGGCCGCCCAATGTGGACAACAGTACCAGCCAGTCGGGCAGTTTGGTGTCGCGCCCCACCAGAATGGGGCGCAGAACGTTGTCGGCGAGGCCGATCACCAGGATTCCGTAAAGCGTCAGCACCACGGCGGAAACCCAGCTGCCCGACGCAAACAGATAGATCGCCGCGGGCCCCCACACCAGGCCCGCCCCCACGGCGGGAAGCAACGACAACACCGCCATCGCCACGCCCCACAACACCGCGGCGGGAAGACCGAGAATCGCAAAAATAATTCCGCCCAATGCCCCCTGCACGGCGGCGACCATCAGGTTGCCCTTGATGGTGGCGCGCGTCACCTCGGCAAACTTGGCAAACAACAGGCGTTCGCGTGCGTCGCCCAGAGGCAGGGCACGAATCAACAACCTGATCAGCTTGCGGCCATCCCGCAACAGGAAAAACGCCAGATACAGCATCAGTGCCAGATTGAGCACGAACCCGAAAGCACTCTGACCAATCGAAAGGGCGTGTTGCGCCAGTATACGGCTCAGGTTGACCGCCGCATCCGCGGCCTGTTTCTTGATCGAATCCAGGTCGATGCCGAGGCGGTCGATCAAGGTTTGCAGTGCCGGCAACGCACTTTGCACGCTATCCAGAACGGCGCCCGGCTTGACCTCGCCCTCTTCGATGCGCCGGTAGAGGTCGGCGGCCTCCTGCAGGAACGAAAGCAGGATCAGGATGACCGGCGCCACCACGACACAGATGCTCACCAGCAATGTCGCCAGCGCCGAGCTGTTGGGCCGATGCCCCCACCATGCCTCGAGGCGCTGATAGACGGGGAAAAACACCAGGCTCAGGGCACAGGCCCAGAAAATCGGTGCGAAGAACGGCTTCAACAAGTAGAGGAAAAGGATGCTTATCCCCATCAGCACCAGCAGAAAGGCGCGCTGCTCCAGTTTTTCTTTCATTGCTTTTCATCTCCGTGACAGCGTGTTTTGGCGCGGGAAGGGTTCACAGTTCACAGTTCACAGTTCACAGTTCACAGTTCACAGTTCACAGTTCACAGTTCACAGTTCACAGTTCACAGTTCACAGTTCACAGTATGAGCGTGGCACCCCCCTGATAACTGTCAACTGTAAACTGACAACTAAAATCACCACAGATAAAACCCCGTGCGCTTGCCAATGACGTCGATCGTCCAGGCTTCTCGCGGCGGGCCGCCCGCCGCGCCGTAGCAGACATGCAGCGGCAGCAGATGCTCTTCGCGGGGATGAGAGAAGCGTGCGCCCGGCGCCTGCTCCCAATGGATCAGGCGCTGCTCCCGCTCGCTCTCACTCAGCTCGGTACTGCACATCGTTTCCGTCAGCCAGGCATCGAACTCCCGGTTCAGGGCGTTGGCCTGATCCGGCGGCGAGGCGAAGAAAGCCCGCATATTGTGGAAAGTAAACCCCGAACCGATCACCAGCGCGTCCTTGCCTGCGTGTGCAGCCAGCGCACGCCCGAGGCGGATATGCTGCGCCGGGTCAAGGCTGCGCAGCAGCGACAGCTCCACGCAGGGCACATCGGCCTCCGGCACCAGCAGCTTCAGGGGCACGAAGAGGCCGTGGTCGAAACCGCGCTGCGGGTCGAGCGCAGCCTCGATGCCCGCTGCCTGCAAGCTGGCATGGATTTTTACCGCCAATTCCGGCTCACCCGGTGCCGGGTAGGTGATCTCGTAGGATTCGGGTGGAAAGCCGTAATAGTCGTAGAAAAGCTCGGGGTTGGCGCCGCTGGTGAGCGTGGCGACGGGCTCCTCCCAGTGGGCACTGACGAGGATGATCGCTCGCGGCTTCTCGATGCGCTGGCGGATATGCTCGATGAGCGTGAGCATGTCAGCGTGGGCGGCGTCGCCGAGCAAGGGGAGCGGGCCGCCGCCGTGGGACAAAAACAGAACGTTGGGGGATAGAAGCATGTCCATTCTCAATGTTGAATTTCAGATACCATAACAGCTGCGCACCGCCTCGGCGCCCTGCGCGCCAATGGCCCGATATTTTTCCCAGAATGCCGCGTCGATACTCGCCAGGAATTCGCCTGTTTGCGGATTGCGATAGCGGCTGAGGTGGCGCGGCCCGCCGTTGTAGGCCGCATAGGCGGCCCGTGCCAGATTGTCGGCGCCGCCGCGCTGATCGTTCTCGCCACGTGCGAGCGCATAATCCACCAGGTAGTGGACCAGTATCTCGTTGCCGGCGCGCGCATTGTAGGCAATGTTCTCTTTCAACGCCGCGAGATCATAAACCCCGCGCCACACGTATTGGTTGACCTGCATGAGCCCCAGCGAGCCCGCCGGGGAACGCAGCGTCTGCACCACGCCATTGCGGTCGATATACTGGCGCCAGCACGACTCCTGCCAGGCAGTGGCCAGCATCAGGTCTTCATGGACCGAGGCGAAGGCCGACGGCACCTTGCCCTTGTCCCGCTCGGCGGCAATCACGCTTTCCAGCAGGCGAGCGACGGACGCCAGATACTCATCAAGCTCGTTCCGCGCAGGAACCCAGCCGGTCAACTTCTTCACCAGCGCGGCGTCCGCAGGGGCGGCCTGCGCCCCGGGGATCAGCCAGCCCAAAGGGCCGATGGTGCCGGCCTCCGCACCGCTGTCCATTTCGGGATCGAAGCCGAACAACGTGCGCAGGAAAGGATCGACACTGGTATCGTAGCCCAGGTCCGCCTCGGTCACGGTGGGCAGAATCAGGCGCGCGAGGCGCCGGAAGGTCTCGCTGTCGAAGCGCATGCCCAGGTGAGGCGCAACGCTGTCCAGGGTTCGCAGTGCATCCGCCGCACTGATGAAGGTCGCCAACTGCAGGCCATCGACTCCCGGCACGGCAAGGCGCCCGTCTCTCAGCATGGGGGCGAGCCGATCCCAGGTTTTGGTGAACAGCTCGCGCACCGGATCAGGCCGCGGTTGCTCCCTGGCGAGCGCTTCGTGCAGGTCGTAGCGCGCGTCGAGCAATATTTCGCCGAGCGCATCGGCCAGTTCGGGATCCGCCGGCATGGCGAGCATCTTGACCAGCCAGGTGGCAAAACTGTCCCAGCTCTGCCAGGCGGCGTTCCACTGCGCCAGCTCGTCGTCACTCAACACCGCGCCCTCTTCGGGCAACCAATCCTCGGGCAGATCCGGGGCGTCGAACCTGAGGCTGATGTCGAGCGTTTCAGTGCCCGGCTCCACGCCCTGCAACGCCAGCGACGACAGGACTCCGCCCTCGGTGGCAGTCGGCGCCTGCAGCGCGGCACCGAGCAGGCCTTGCAGAGACTCAAGGGTGGTACCCAGCTCGATGGTGACTCCCGCCAGGCGCGGATGGACATAGGCTTTCAGCCAATCCCACACCAGGCCAGGCACCGGCGACGACTGCGCGCCGCTGGTGATGATGTTGGAGTCCATCACGCGGAAACCGACACTTTTGCCATCGAGCGCAACGAATACTTCCTGCAGGGTTTCCACGTCTCCCTGCCAGCTCACCGGCACGAGGCAGCGGCCGTTCACCGGCGTGCCGAAGCGCGCGTCCACCTTGGTGCGAACACTGAGATAACCGTCATCGGTGCTGGATACTTGCGGATCGGACAGGCGCAGCGCGTTGCAATCGAAGCCGTCGTTGAACAGTTCGACACTGCCATCCGGCTCCACGAACACCTGGCGCGCCAGTGCTTGCCGGACGATGCCGTAATCGAGAGCGATAGGGACGGAGACCTCCGCGGCCAGTGCCGCGCCGGCCCACTGGAGCAGGCAGAAAACCAGTACACCGAGGCGAGTACCCATACTCCGAGGCCCATGGCAGGTTACTTGACACACATCCATGATGGGCACAATCTTCACAAAAGGGAACTACCCGCGTGCTAAATTGGCGGGCGTCTTTTTACAGGCGACAGATAGAGATACAGGAGACAGACAATGAAAAAGAGCGTTGCAAGGATCACACTGCTGGCCGCCCTGGCAATACCCGCGCCCCTGCTGGGTGCCGATCTGCAAACCGACTGGATCGAACCCGTTCAGGGCTATGAAGAAGGCGCGCTGAAAGCGAAACTGCGCGCCAGGGAGGTGTCTCCCGCCGATGGCAACACCACGGTCACCATCAGCATTCCCAAATCGTCCCTGTCCGACCGTGAAGCCATCGACGAGGTGATCGTCTACGGCAAGCAGGACGACCAGAGCGAGCCGGAGCTGGAAATTCGCCATGAGTGGGTGGCGGATTACGATCAGGACAACTATGGCCTGGTGCTGTATCTCGGCAAGAACGGCAATATTCCCCTGCGCCTGTTCTTCCGCGACCAGGGCAACCCCTGACTGTCTCTGAATTGCACGTTTCTGTAGGTCATGTCAGGAGCCTGCCTGTACCGTGCGTCCCGATGGCTGTGTCGCCTGCAGGCAGGCTCCTACAGGGGCAGGCCCCACTAATGCAGTTGACGGCCCTCGGGCATGGGGCCGTCCCCTTGATACAGGCAATCCATCTGCTGCAGCTCCTCCGCCAGTGCCGCCACCGCATCGAGCGACGTGGAAACGAAAAGCGTAAACTGGTCGACACTGATACCCGCACCGGTGAGCGCCGTGGCGCCGGCGACGAGCTGAGGCACGGCATCATCGACAATGTCCAGAAACAGCTTCAGGGTGGGGTAGGTGGCATTGAGCTGCCCCAGTTCGCCCGCCAGCACCATCATGGCAGTGGGGCGCACCTGGAATTCGACACTCAGCAGCAACCCCCACTCCTCGACGAAAAGACGGTTTTCCAGAGAGACGTCTACTCCCTGAGCCACGGAAATGTGCAGCGCGGTGCACTGCTCACAGATGTAGTGATTGAGGCCCATGGCGGTCAACCATTTTTCGATCAACGCCTGGGACGGCGGTTGCTGAATATTCAATGTAAGGTCCGGTGTGTCACTGGCTGTTGAAGATGGAGTTCATGTTGATGTCGTAGTTGAAGTCGGTGAGTACCCAGTTGTCCTTACCCTTGTAAAAGATCAGGAACCAGCTCACGCCGGTGACTTCATACTTGACCAGATAGGTCAGGCGCAGCAGGGATTCGCCCATCAGTTCGGCGCTGAGAAGCTCCATGCCAATGGAAGGCCCGAAGTACCTGATGGTCTGATCGACCTGGCTCGCATATCCCGAGGCAAAGGTGTCGATTCTGCCCGGCGGGATGGTGGTATTGCTTTTCATCCTGGCCCAGGCATCACTGTGGCTGCCCTTGCCGATGGCCATGATGATTTCATTTCCGAAATCCCTGGCCTGTTCGGGACTGCCGAGGCCCGCGGCGGAAACGTTGAGGCACAACGCCATCAGCAGCGCTGCCAGAATAGCCGGGAACATTTTCATCATTGGAGTTATCCCCATGAGCGGTTTGATCCTTGTTCCCTGCCGACGCACATCACCGGCGGGAAGCCGTTATTCTAGCAGAGGTACAGGCGCCTGTGCGCAGCGCGCTTTCACTCACGCTGTCACAAGCGGGCTATAATCCAGCCCTTTGGTGCCTGGGCTGTCGAGACGCGAAGAGCCAGCGCAACGCGCCGGCCAAGCCCAGGTAAAACGCCACGGAGCAACCCCTACTATCTGCTATCCAGCAAAGGACAGACCGTTGAAATCAGCCACTTTTTCAGCCTTCGATCCCGCTCGGGTGCCATCTCCCTGTTTCGTCGTGGATGTCGCGGCGGTGGAAGCCAACCTCAGGGTTCTTCACCGGGTTCAGCAGGAAAGCGGCGCCAAGGTGCTCGCCGCGCTCAAGGCATTTTCCCTGTGGCGGCTCGGCCCACTGACTCGCAAGTACGTCTCTGGCATCTGCGCCAGCGGGCTCAACGAAGCGCTGCTGGGCCGCGACGAATACGGCGGCGAGGTCCATGTATTCTCCGCCGCCTTCAGCGAAACGGAACTGCGCGACATTCTCGGGTTTGCCCACCATGTGGTGTTCAACTCCTTCGGCCAGTGGCAACGCTTTCAACCGCTGTTGCGTGAAGCCAAACAAAAAAGGCCCGAATTGCAGTTCGGGCTGCGCATCAATCCGGAACACTCCGAAGGCACGGTGCCACTCTACGACCCCTGTGCGCCCTGCTCGCGCCTTGGCATTCCTCTTTCGGAGTTTGCCGGCCAGTCGCTGGAAGGCATCAGCGGCCTGCACTTCCACACCCTGTGCGAACAGGATTTTCGCCCTCTGGAGCGGACACTCAAGGCCGTCGAAGAAAAATTCGGCGACTACCTGCACGGCATGGAATGGGTCAATTTCGGTGGTGGCCACCACATCACCCGCGACGATTACCAAGTCGATGAACTGATCGCCGCCGTCCGCGCATTTTCCGCCAAGTACGACGTGCAGGTCTACCTGGAGCCCGGCGAGGCCATCGCCATCCACACCGGCGTACTGGTGAGCGAGGTGCTGGATCTGCCGTTCAGCACCCTGCCACAGGCCATTCTCGACACCTCCGCCACCTGCCACATGCCCGACACGCTGGAGATGCCCTATCGCCCCGACATCTTCGGCGCTGGCGAGCCCGAGGAGCACCCGCACCGCTATCGCCTGGGCGGCATGACCTGCCTGGCCGGCGACGTGATCGGCGACTACAGCTTCCCCGAGCCGTTGCAGATCGGCCAGCGCCTGATGTTCGACGATATGGCCCACTACACCATGGTGAAGACATCCACCTTCAACGGTATCAATCTGCCCGCCATCGCCCTGTGGGATTCGCGCACGGATGAACTCGAGGTGATTCGCAGCTTCGGCTATGAGGATTTCAAGCAGCGTTTGTCCTGATCTCGCAGGGGCAATTCATGAATTGCCCCTACCTCCCCCCGCTTGATTCCAACATCATCGCACCAGCATAATGCTCAGCCAGGTTAACGAGCGTAAGCCTCCATACCCATAACAAACAGGACCAGCACCATGAAAGTGATCGGCCGCGAAAAACTCACCCGCTACGACGAGCCCTTCAAACTGCGCCAGCAACCCACGGACGAACCCGTGTGGCAGGACAGCTGCTGGCTCAACTGGTGGGACACGGAAAACAAGGTCGGCGGCATTTTTCGCATCGGTCATGAATACAACTATCCCGACAGACCGCCGATGGTGGCGTCGTGGATCGGGCTCATCACCCCCAAGGGAATTTACAAGCGCGTCGTGCACTTGCCGCTGCGAGAAGAGGACAAGCTCAGCAACGGCTGGGGCGGCGGAGACGCGATTTTCCGTGTGGAAATCGACAACGGCGACCACGTCTGGCACGTGGACGATCCGGCGCACGGCGTCGCCGCGACCCTACGCTTTCACGACTTTCATCCCATGTTCAACGGGTTTCCTCAGTCGGGTGACACCGCCGAGGACATCGCGCCGGCGCATATCGACGTGCACGGCAGCGTCAAGGGCACCATCAGCGTTCAGGGCGAGCGCTTCCAGGCCGACGGCATGGGCGTGCGCGATCACGGCTGGGGCCACCGCGCCTACGGGCAGATGACCTCGCACCGCTATGTATCCGGCACCTTCGGCCCCGATTTCGGCTTCACCTCCTGGGCGGTGCACAACCTGCGCGGCAGCGTGGAAATCTTTGGCTGGGTGGTACGCGACGGCGAAGTGATCTTCCCCAAGGACATCGACATCGTGGCGCACACGGAAATCGATTCGGTATCGGTGCGCGGCGGCCGCGTGACTTTCGTCCTGGCCACGGACGAACGCATCGAATGTGACCTGATCGCCGAAGCACCGGGGCTGATGAACTATTTCCACAACATGCCCAACAACAACACCTGCTGCAAGGCCATCTGCAACGGCCGGATCGGCGCCGGCATGCTGGAAAGCTCGATGAACTACTACCGCGGCAATCAGGCTCCCGACAAGATGCAATGGGGCGTGGTTCACAACGGTTTTTATCCCGCGCCTTTTAGCGACGCGGTGAAACAGGGCGCAGATAGCCCCTTCCTGATCAAGCGAACCATTGTTTGATCGCCCCCAGCGCGTGACATTGCATCGCTGCGCGTACAAATTTCCCGCATGGCCCAAGCCCCACTATGCAAAAACTCTGGCAATGAGAGGGTTGAACTATCGTTAATATTTTCCCAACCTTAATTGGTAAGCGGTTTTACGTGCCCCTATCTGGGCAGCCCGCTCGTTAGGACTGACCTGGAACACGTCTTCAGGCAGGATAGCGCCGAGTTCCGCCAGCTTGACTTTGCGGACCTCGCGCACGGCATTTTCACCAGTGGTCACATGGGTCAGAAGCTCCCAGCGACCGATCAGATAGCCATCATTCATTCCATCTGTGTCGATCCAATTGAAATAGCCTGGATCCCGCTTTGCCACGACAAAGGTAAAGGTACCGTCATGGTTGGGCTTGGCCTGGGCGTTGTTGAGAGTACTGGTGTGTGTCACGTAGTCAGTCGAGCGCAGCCAGAGATCGTCCACCTGGAGACTGAGATAACGCGCGCTCAGCGGATCAAGGATGACGACCAGCGCTTCGTCGTCAGCAATCTGAAAACGATTGATGGCCACGATACCCCAGCCGAGATCACGAACATAAGGGTCCAGCGTATTGGCTGCGCGTTGCCAGATAGCTTCGTAGAAACCCATGGAAACCTCTGCCGATTGTCGCAACTGGTCTGCGGCATGGTTGACCATGCTCGCAGATGACAAAGGTGCACTCTCGTCCAAACCGTGGACATCAAAGACCACAGGCTTCTGTTTGTCCCATTGCAGCAGGGTATCGCGCACCAGGAGGCTAATGGTGCCAGGCGGCAATTGCAGGTGATTGATGCGCCCGCGAGGGGGTGAGGCATCGAGGGTAATCGTAAAACTGCCATCATCGCCAACCACTATATCCTTAGACTGCAGTATGGCCAGTGGCGGCAGGCCCCAGTTGGCCGGGCCAGGCAGCGCCTCAATAGAAAAATCCAGCGTAGTTTCTCCGTCAAGTCGACCGCGTAATTCATAGCGGCAAGAGGGATCGACAACAATATTGCGATATAGGCGATCTGGCATATCGCCAGCGTAGCGGCTACCCGGAACCTGAATGCCTGCCGCTGTGTAGGGGAGGGTTTCATTCCAGACGATCGCGGGGTGGGCTGGGTCTGGTGTGATGGTGGTGAGAATGACACCGAAAATCAATTCGTCCACAGCAGCTTCGATACGTGCTTTTCCGTCCGCAAGCCGGCCGGAAGACGTATTTTCATACAGGCCGATCACTTCCTTACGCATGGCTATAAGCTCGGGAGTTTCACGCAGGGACAGCGCCATCTCTACATTGGCTTTGTGCCCTTCTGACCACAGCAATGGCAAGGCATCAGAAGAGTCTTCAGCCCAAACAAAAAGCGCGGTGAATAAAGATAGTATGCATAAGAGTAACGCTTTCAGAAAATTCACTCTGGGCCTCGACTATATTTATAGCGGTTAAGTATGGATGTACCTCATTGCATTGTAGGCGGCCAACTTGCCGTATTGAAGAGAATTAGGGTCATAGACGGTATGAAAACGAGGAATGTAGCTTTGTGAACCTCAGACAATACTGCTGATTTTTCTCTTACTTCGATGGCAAGATTCCCATGGATGAAGCCCGCTCTTACCACATTGGGCAACGCACAAAATCACCGAATAAAGAATAAAGCGGCTCTGGCCCTCGCTAAAATTACTGGATTCAAAACGACAATCCGTTTACCTTGGCTGGCGACGGACGATTGACGAGAGCGAATGTGGATAGGTTCCTGCTGCAACTTGACCTGAATCTGCTGAAGGCACTGTACCTTCTGTTGGACGAAAAAAACGTTACCAGGGCGGCGGACCGCATGTTCGTCACCCAATCCGCCATGAGCAAGACGTTGCGCCGCCTGCGGGAATCGTTCAACGATGCCCTGTTAGTCAAGACCACCCATGGCCTGGTGCCGACGCCGCTGGCGGAACGACTCGCCCAACAGTTAAAAATCCTTTTCGGCCAGATGGAGCAACTGTCGCCGCAGACCTTCGATCCTGTGGAATGCCACGACCGCATTCGCATCGCGGCGACGGAAACCTTCGCCCTGGGCGTGCTGCCTTTTTACATCCTGCGCCTCAAGGAACTCGCCCCCAACCTGCAGATCGAGCTGCTGCATCTGACGGACGACTACCTGGATCTGCTCGCGGCGGGAACACTGGATTTTGCCGCCTATCTCGACCAATCCTATCCGGAGGGCTTCATCAGTCACCCGCTCTATACCACCCACCCGAAAATCTGGTGTCGCGCCGGGCATCCACTGGCGGGCAAAAAGAAGTTGAGTCTGGAGGATATCCGTGCCTACACCAAGATCGCCTTCCACTCGCCCCATCTGTCCCACCTGGAGCTGAACAATATTCTCAACGAACTCGAAAAAGAGGAACTGGGGCGCGACATCCTGCTCACCACCAGCCATTTCCTGGTGGCCATCAACGTGCTGGCGAATTCCGATGCCCTGATGGTGGCGCCGGAATTCCTGCAGCGCTTTCCTCTCCTCGACCTGGTGTCACATTCGGTGAGCCACATTCCCCTGTTCGACAAGCTCAAGGTGGTGAACGTGGGCATCATCCAGCACGAACGCACCTTCAATTCACCGCTCCACAAATGGTTGATGAGCCAGGCGCACGAGATTTTTGCCGCCAACGTCAACGCCGGTGATCAGCCGCGCCCCTGAACCAGCCTGGCGCCAATGACCGCTGGAACACAGGTCACCAGCGCCGCCAGCACATAAACCATGATGTAGACCGGCACCTCGCTGCTGCCCAGCACCACTATGGAAAACGGCATGGCCAGGGCGATGTTGCGAAACCCCGTGGTCAGGAGGCCCGCCAGCCACCTGTCGCCAGCCGCGCGCCGGTAGGGAAACACCAGCGCGATGCAGAAGACATTGAATGCGGCGATGATCGCCATGTCCCGCAGCGACACCCCCAACAGCGCGGTGCGGTTCACCACCACGAAGGCCAGTAGAGTGACGAGCAGGGAGATCCCCGCGACCGGGCGCAGCACCCGCAACAGAGATTGCTGCCAGGCGCCGGTAAACACCCGCAGCAGCATGCCGAGCAACAGCGGCACGAAAACCGCCGCCAGGTATCCGGCAAGCCCGCGGTACAGATCCTGACCGTGCGGCTGCCCGGCGCCCGCGATGTACCCCCCCGCATCGAGCAGTACCGTCAACAGCACCACTCCCACCAAGCTCACCAGGGAAAAAACGATGAACACCAGAATCGCCCACTCCGGCGCTTCGTCGAGCAGGGCGACCAGTGACGGCACCAGGGGAGCGCAGGGCAGCACGGCAAGGATCAACAGGGCAAGGCCAAGGCCGCTGATCTGGCCGCCGGCGCCGGCAAAGACCAGAACCGCGAGGGGAATGACGGCATAGTTGACGGCCGCGAGCCAGGCGATGTTTTTCAGATCTCCGCGCGACAGAATTTCCCGCAGCCGCCGCGGACTCACGGACATGCCCGTGTACATCATCACCAATGCCACGGCTGCGGTGATGCTTGTGGCAAGCAGACTCATGGCGTTAAAGGCCGGTGCGCAACGGGTGTCGATATCGGGGTCATGGACAGGTGCGGTATGTCATTATTTGGTTGTAGATCCACTAGGGCGTGTCCTCAATCTATCCGTGCCTTGCCCGACAATAAAGGACTGTGAGACAAGCCGGGCAAAGGTTAAGTGAGGTGTAATCGACGGTAAAGGGATTCCCATTCATGGAATTCATGACCGCCGATCATGCGCCCGATACGGTGCCGTTGTCCGCGGTTTATGCCCTTTGATCATGCGCCCTATGATGGAAAATCATTGTACCCACCACGACGTTGGCCTTAGCATGAAAATTGATAAAGAGCATTTCCGCCGAGGCGATTTCAGGGTTTACTGCGTTTTGCACGCGCGCCGGCATACGAGAATTTTAACGATTACAGAGAACCATCCATGTCCAAGAATAAGATCGTTCTGCTATTGGGAACCACCGGCGGTGTGGGGGAAGCCGCGGCGAAAATGCTGATGGCGCGCGGCTATTACGTGATCACCAATTACCGCAAGGAAGAACAGAAAGCCCATCTGGAGAGCGCGGGTCTGGGCGACAGGTTTCTGCACCTGGACCTCTCGGACATCACGTCTATCGAGAACGCCTTCGCGGAAATGCAGGCGGCGGGCATCACCGAGCTCGACGGCATCATCAACTGCGCTGCCATCCAGATCGCGACCCCGCTCGAGGAAGTGCCCATGGACGAAGTGGAATACATATTCCGCACCAACGTCTTCGGTACTCTGCGGGTGGTGCAACTGGCCATCCCCATGCTCCGACCCCGCAAGGGACGCATCGTGCTGTGCGGCTCCCTCGCCGGCAGTTTCGTCATGCCTCTGACCGGTATCTACAGCGCCAGCAAGTACGCGCTCGAAGCCATCGTCGACTCCCTGCGCCGCGAACTCTATCCCTGGGGTATCGAAGTCTCGCTGATCAAGCCCGGCTCCATCGACACCCGCATGTTCCGCAGCCACATCGACAACATGAAAGCCGCCTACGCCAAAAGCCAGGAAAAAGGCAGCCTCTACGTCGACCACTATGCCGCCCACGTGGATTCCATCCCCAAGACGCAGAGCAAGATCATGGGCACCACCCCCGAAGAGGTGGCCGCCATGTGTCTCGACGCGCTCGAGACCAGCAGACCCAAACCCCGCTACTTTCCCAGTTTCGAGTCGAAGGCGACACGCTTTCTCACGCCGCTGCTGCCCGACCGGGTATTGGACTGGATGTCGGCAAAATTCTTTTTCCCGCTGAAAAAAAGCTGAACGGTCGCTGCCGGCCGCATCACCGGCCGCCGGGCCGCCATGCAGGAGCCCCATAATGATCAATGATCGACTGACATCCCGGCTGTTGTCCTCCGCCGTCACCGCCCTCGAAAAATCGGTGGTGCCGGACATCGGCTCGGACGGCGCCGCCACCATGCTGGATATCGTGATCCGCACCCTGCGCATGCTGGTAGCCCACTACGGCCACCGCGCTGCGGATCTGGAAACCCTGACCGCCGACGCCAGGCAACTGTTGAGCGACGCCGGCCTGCCACCGCCGGAAACACAGGACTTTCCCGGCGCATCGCCTCTCGAAAGGCTCGAGGCAGAAAGTGACAGCCTCACCGAACGGCTCGCCGAACAGATCCCGTCGCTTCTGGAGCGCGCCACCTCCACCGGCGGGCAGGATGGCGACGCCGTCGCCCTGCTGGAGCGCATCGTTTCCAGTCAGGCCGACTTCCTCGCCACCCAGGACCCGGATATTCGCAACGGCAGCGGCGTCGTCTACCGGGGCGGAAAAATCGACCGCGCCAACCGCCCCGCACCAGTTTCCGACGCGCCCCTCAACGACGACAGCCTCACCGCCTACCTGCGCGCCAGGTTCCCGGACTCCCCGGGCATTCGCGCCACTTCCGTCAACGTGCTGGCGGGTGGGTTCTCGAAGAACACGATCCTCTTCGACCTGCACAGGCCGGGCGGCGCGGTGGAACCCTGCGTCATGCGCAAGGACATGTCCGCCGACTTCCTGTTCATGGAAAAATCCGTGGTGGACGAATACCCGCTGCTGGAAAAGGTCTACCAGGCGGGCCTCAACGTGGCCACGCCCCTGTGGCTGGAGAGGGAGAAGCACTGGTTCAACGGCAGTTTCTTCATCTCCCGCGCCGTTCCCGGTACCTCGGACATCAACAAGTGGATGAGCAACACCGGCGCGGTGAGCCGCCAGCTCGCGGAAATCCTCGCCGAACTGCACGGCTACGACCTGTCCGCCATGAGCTTTCCCGCCGAAGTGGCCGGGCTGTCGGCGGGTGCCGCCATCGAGCAGGAAATCCTCTACTGGCAGAACCTCTACCAAAAATACCGCACCTGCCGCCACCCGCTGCTGGAAATCGGCTTTGCCTGGACGCTGGCCAACATTCCCGGCGAACTTTTCGAGCGCCCCGGCCGCATCCTCCACGGCGATGTCGGCTTTCACAACCTGATGGTGAAGGACGGTGAAATCAGCGCGCTGCTGGATTGGGAATTCGCCCACTTCGGCGATCCCGCCGAAGACCTGATCTACGTGCGCCCCTTCGTCGAGCAAATCGCGGACTGGGACGCTTTCATCGGCCACTATCGCGACGCCGGGGGCGGCGGTTATTCCCCCGCCGTGGAGCGCTTCTACAAAGTCTGGTCGTTCGTCAGGAACGCCGCCGGCACGCGCCACGCCCGCTATTTGTTCGAAAACCATCTGCCGGATGAAATCAAGCTGGCCCTGCCGGCGTGGATTTTCGGCCACTACCTGGAACTGGACGCCAGCAAGATGGTGCTCGACATCCTCAAACAGAGCCGGGAGACACGCCCATGAATCCCTACCACATCGCCGTATGGGGCCCCGGCGGCCTCGGCGCCCCCACCATCCGCGAAATCCTCGCCCTACCGGAACTCGAACTCGCCGCCGTCTACGGCTACAGCGCAAGCAAGATCGGCCGCGACGCCGGCAGCGTCGCGGGCGTCGACCCGTGCGGCGTCACCGTCACCGGCGACAGGGAGGCCTTCCTCGCCACCCCCGCCGACTGCGTGATCTACATCGCGCGGGACTACGGCGACTACCGCTCCGACCCGGACATCATCGAACTGCTGGAACGGGGCTTCGACGTCATCACCCCGCTGCCCTACCACTACCCCAAGCTGCGCGGCGACGCCGTCGCCGCCCGCCTGGACGCGGCCTGCCGCCAGGGCGGCAGCACGCTGTTCGCGACGGGCATCAATCCCGGCTTCATGTTCGAGCGCCTGGCGATGACCGCCAGCGGCATGGTCAACGACCTCAAGCACATCAAGCTGGAGGAGTATTTCGACTGCGTCACCCAGGAAAGCGTGGAGATGCTGCAGCTGTTCGGCATGGGCCTGGCCATCGAGGAAGCGGAAAAGAACGAGACCGTGGCGCTCCTGGCAGAAAACTACCTCAAGCAGGAATTCTTTTCCGCCGGAGAAATGGTCGGCATGCCCATCGACAGGATCGAGCGCACCACCCACCTGAAGGCCGCGCCGGTGGATCTCGACGGCCTGCTGCTGCCCATCAAGGCCGGCACCGTGGGCATGATTTCCTACCGCTGGACGGCCTACAGCGGCGACGCGGCGATCTTCTCCATCCAGATCTACTGGTACATGAGCGAGCGCATGCGCCCCGCCGGCGTGCCGAGCCAGGATTTTTACCGCATCACCCTGGAGGGCAGGCCGTCGATGCGCATGTCCATCGAATTGCAGGCCTCCATCGCAAACGACCAGCGGCTCGTGCCCGGCCACCCCACCGAGCCCGCCTATTACGGCACCGTGATTCCGCTGGTGCAGGCGATCCCGTCCGTGGTCGCGGCGCCGCCGGGTGTGATGACAACGAAACCGCCGTCGAACGCCTACTGGAAAAAGGATATGAGGCAACCATGAGCGCCACCCTGTACGACGACCGCCCCCACCCCGTGCCACTGTTCGCCTACCTGCGCTACAAGGAGAACTGGCTGTGGCATTTCATGGACGTGGAAAACCGCGTCTGCGGCATGGCGCATTTTTCCTATGAACCCCTGTTCAACCGGGCGCGAATGTCCTGCAACCTGGACGTGCGCGGCACCGTCTACAAGTACGCCAGCGAAATTCCCTTTCCGGAAAAATTCGCCTACGCCGGCGAAATCGGCGATGGAAAACTGCGGGTGCTGTTCCGCGAGCCGCAGAAAACCTTCGAACTGCACCTGGACAGCGACGACCTCTCCCTTGAGGTGTACTACCAACGCCGCGGCCCCCTGTTCGACTTCGACGCCTACGAGAAGGCCAACCCGGACAAGCCCCAGGTCTTCGCGCTGATGGGCCTCAACAGCCGCATGCCCCACACCCACCACCAGCAGACTCTCGACATGACGGGCAGTCTGCGGCTGAAAAACGGCGAACAGATAGCCCTCAAGGGTTTCGGCAACCGCGATCACAGCCAGGGCGTGCGCTGCGACAACATCACCCGCACCCACACCTGGTCCTGGCTGCTGTTCGACGACAAGAATTTCGCCGCCACCGACATCACCGTGATCGACAATCCCGGCCTGCTGGCGGCGGGGGGCTACATGTACGACGCCACCGGCCTCAGGGCGCTCAAGGACATCGACGTGGAATTGCGCGGCAACATGGCGGACGGCATGCCGGAAACCGTGCGCTTTCGCTTCGCAGACCCCGCCGGCCAGACCTTCACCATCAGCGCCGACATCGCCAACCGCCTTGGCTACGTGCCCCTCTCCGGGGAGAAGCCGGACAGCGGACTGGCGGAATACCTGTGCATCGACAACTTCTGCCGCTGCACCCTGGAGGAAACCGGCGAGCGCGGCTACGCCATGATCCAGGTGGGCTACAACCCGGAGCATGTCTCCCGCTGACAGGAACACCGCCATGCTGATTTCATCGCAACGCATTCTCGAGGCCACGGCGCAGGCCCTGCGCAGCATGTCGCAGCGCCAGGACCTGCCCGCCGACCTGATCCCCGACTGCGAGATGATGGCCTACCTGCTCGACCAGTTGCCGCGGCCGCGGGACGGCCGCACCGCCCCGGAAGCCTATTGGGAGGGCGATGCCCTGCTCACCGCGTTCAGCGCGCAGGGCGGCGAGGCGGACGCGACCCGCCAGTCCCTGCGGGAACTGAAAGACAGCCTGCTGCGCATATTCGCCCTGGCACCGGACGGCGACGCCGCCGCCAACCACCTGGATTTTCTGCAGCGGGCGGACGGCCTCATCGCCGGCAAGATCGACGGCGGTGCCCTGTCCGGCGACGACTGCCTGCGCATCGCCGCGGACCTCTGCCAATGGGAAAAGCGCTTCATCGTCGCCGTGCCGCCGCAAACCGGCGCCGCAAACGGGGACAGCCACACATTCACTGCGGAAAAGGTGCAGCGCTATTTCGACGACCGCTTCCCCGGCGCCGGCAGCGTGGTCGAGCGGGTCGCCATATTGCCCGGCGGCTACGGCAAGCAGACCATCATGATCGACGTCGAGGGCGGGCCGGTATCGGGCTCTCTTGTAGTGCGACGCGACCTCGGCGCCCCGGTGCTGGACAACGACTGCCACTTCGTGCACCGCGAATATCCGCTGTTGAAGGCGCTCCACCAGCGCGGTGTCGCCGTGCCGGAAGCGCTGTGGCTGGAGCGGAATTCCCCCATCCTGCCCGGCGGCAATTTCATCGTCACCCGCAAGGTCGAGGGCCAGGTGCAGGGCGACGTGCTCGGCACGTCCGGCGACATTCCCGAGGCGCTGGTGGACGAACTGGCACGCCACGTCGCCAACCTCCACAGCCTGCCGCCCCTCACGGAACTGGGCAGCGAAGTGGCCTCCCTGGACGCCGCCCTGTGGAACGAGACCATCACCACCTGCGGCAGGAGATACATCGAGAGCTTCTACGCTTTCTTCCGCAACACCCCCAGCATTCCCCAGCCCGCCCTCGGCGCCATGTTCGGCTGGCTGATCGACAACGTTCCCCGCTGCGACGAGCCGCCGGCGCTGATCCACGGCGACATCGGCTTTCACAATTTCCTGGTGAAGGACAACCGCATCACCTGCCTGCTGGACTGGGAATTCGCCCATATCGGCGACCCGGCGGAGGACATCGGCTACATCAAGAGCGCCCTGGGCGGCAAGATCGACTGGAACCACTTTCTCGACCTGTACCGCCGCTACGGCGGCCGGGACATCGACCCACGGCGCATCGTTTTCTACCAAGTGTGGGGCTACCTGCGCAACGCGGTGGGCTGCGCCATTTCCGGCTACCGCTTCGGCAGCGGCGAACTGGACGAGGTGAAAATGGCCATCGTGCCCTACCGCTACATTCACTACTACATTGAAAAATGCCTGGAGTTCATCGGCAACGATGAGGCGGTGAACAAAGCTGCAAGTGCCGGTCTTTGATTTTTTCCCCGACCCCGACAATCCCGGGCAATTTGCGCGAAACCCACCAAATCACTACCATCTGACCCCACACGAGCTTTTGCCGCGTCCAACACAAAAACCCGGGCGGCAATGGCAAGGCTCACACCGTCCATAAACAGCTTCGTTGCAAACCCGGGGGAATCATGAAAGCGGCCATCTACAAGGAATCCGGCAAACCCTTCGTTCTCGAGACAGTGCCCGACCCCGCGCCCGGCGCCGGTGAAGTCATCATCAAGGTCTGCCGCTGCGGCATCTGCGGCTCCGATATCCACATGACGTCGGGCTCGCCCTTCGATTTTCCCACCGGTGGCGCGCTCGGTCACGAATACGCCGGTGAGGTGGTGGAAGTGGGCGCGGACGTGAAAAACCTCAAGGTCGGCGACCGGGTGACGGCGGTGCCCCGTCTCGGCTGCGGCAACTGCCCCGCCTGCGACAAGGGCCTGGTGTTCTACTGCCCGACGGCGCGCTCCATGATGGGCGGCTTCGGCGAGTACACCCGCATCGCCGAGCGCAGCGCAATCGTCCTGCCGGAATCACTGTCCTTCGCCGACGGCGCGCTGGTGGAACCGCTCGCTTGCGGCTCCCGCGCCGTCCAGCATTCAGGTGTGAACGCTGCCAGCCGGGTGCTGGTGATCGGCGCCGGCGCCATGGGCCTCGCCGTCACCTGGTGGAGCCGCCTGCTGGGTGTGGAAAACATCGTTGTCAGCGCCAGTTCCGAGCGCCGCCGGCAGTTGGCTCTGGATATGGGCGCCAGTGATTTCCTCGTCGCCGGCGACGACCTTCAGGCGCGCGCCATGGAAAGTCTGGGTGGGCCTGTGGATCTGGTGTTCGAATGCTCGGGCGCCGATAGCACTCTGGCGCAGGCCATCGGCCTGGTAAAACAGGGTGGCAGCATAGTCGTGCTCGGCGCCTGCACCCACAACATCCAGTTCCTGCCCGTGATCGCCCTCGGCAAGGAGGTGCGTATCCAGTACAGCCTGGCCTACGCGGCAAGTGATTTTCATCGTACTGTGCAGGCACTTGCCGGCGGCGCCGTGGAGCCCCGCGCCATGGTGCAGGACACCATTGCGCTCGACGCCCTGCCGGAGCGGCTGGAAGCGATGCGCAAACCGCACCCCGAATGCAAGGTGATGGTAAATCCCTGGCTTTGAGGTGTTCCTTGGCCGGTCAGGCGGCTGCGCCGCCTTTCGGGTGAAAGCGGACATTCATGCTGTACAGCCCGCGAAACACCGCCGCGGGCATGAAATCCAGGCGGTCGTCGAGAACCTCGACACGCTCGAAGCGCTGCACCAGGGCACGGAAGAACTCGATCAGCTGCATCTTCGCCAGCAGGTGGCCAATACAGTGGTGCACCCCCGGCCCGAAAACCTGTGATCGGCTGGTATCGCGGCTAAAATCCAGCCTGTCCGGATGTTCGAAGACGCGCGGATCCCGGTTGGCCCCGGCAACGCTTAGAAACACCATGTCCCCCTTGCGCAGCTGTTTTCCGTGCCACTGGAAATCCTCGGCAACGATACGCGGCTGTGCTGTCGACATCGAGATGTAGCGCATCAGTTCGTTGACGCACTCCGCCATTCTGGCGTCGTTGTCAGCCATGTAACGCCACGCCTGCGGCTGCCGGGCAAGGGCTTCCACACCCAAGGTCATGGTGTTGCTGGTGGTATCGTGACCCGCGACGATCAGGACGTTCATCGACGCCAGCAGTTCGTCCTCGCTGAGCTGATCGCCGCCATCCGATGCCTGCAGCAATTTGGTGATCAGATCGTCTCGCGGCTCGGAACGACGTTTTTCCAGCTCCGCCAACACCACCCGGTTCATCTCGCGGATGGCCCACTCGGTCTTTTCCAACTTTTCCACGGACGGATTGGGCACGGTTGTGCCCTCCACCATGGCGTTCGACCACTCCCGCAGATCGTCGAAATGTTCCTCCGGAATGCCCAGCAGCCGGAACAGCACGTAGCCCGGCAGGGGCCTCGCAATTTTTTCATTGAACTCGATGACAGGCTCGGCGACGGCCCTGTCCAGCAGGTAATGAATCCGCTCTCTTGCATAAGGGCGTATGTTTTCGACGACCTTCTTGCTGAACGCCTGCATGACCAACTTGCGAATTCGCGTGTGCTCGGGAGCGTCAAGGCTGACGATGCCGTGCCGCACATTGTTGAGGAAATGAGGAATGCGGGCTTCACGCTCCTGCGCCGGCATAGCCGCCATCACAAATTCCACGCGCCCGGCATTTTGCAGCGGCAGCCGCCCCTCGAAACCGTCGCTGACGTCGGCAAAGCGAGACACGAGCCAACACCCGGATGTCTCGCTCCAGAATACCGGCTCGAGCTCTCGCAAGCGGTCCAGTTTTTCCAGAAACGCGAGCCCCATCCGCGCCGGATCATTCATCAAATCGATATCGAAGGCTTGCGCCACTGACATACGTCACCACCCTTTTATCCGTTATTCTGACTGTAGGTTGGGCTGAGGCACGAAGCCCAACAGTTCAGGATAGATTGGCCTCACAGATGTTGGGCTTCGTGCCTCAGCCCAACCTACTCTACCGGCTCCCACTGATAGGCCTTGGCATCGACCATGGCCATCAGGTCGGCGAACGCCAGATCGACTTTTGCCGCGTCGCCCTTCAAGCCAATTTCGTTGACGGGCACGTCCTCCTTCATGGTCGGCAGACAGAAGGTTTTTACCTGGGGATGCTTCGTCTCGATGGCCTCCATCAGCGGCGCCATCGCACTTTCGTATTGCCCTTTGATCAGGATGGCGGTTTCCTTGTAGCGCTGGTCTTGATGGTGCGGATAGCGGTGGTCCAGCACCCATTCGATCATCGCCCAGGCCATCTCGGGAAAACCGGGTACGAAATGGTGATCGCGCACCGAGAAGCCGGGGATGGTATTGATCGGGTTGTGGATCAACTGCGCCCCGGCGGGGAACTCCACCAGTTTGTACTGGTGCTCTGCCAGGGTGCGGCCCCTGTCGCTGGCGAATTTTTCGAGAATCTTCACGCCTTCTGGATGGCGCTCCACGGCAACGCCCAGTGCTCGCGCCGCGGCTTCCCGTGTCATATCGTCCGGTGTGGCGCCGATACCGCCGGTGCTGAACACGATATCGTCGCTGGCGAACGACTGTTTCAGGGTGTCGTCCAGCACCGCCTTGTCGTCGCCGATGATCTTGACCCAGCTCAGCAGCAACCCGCGCTCGCCGAGCATGGCGATGACGCGGGGGAGGTGTTGATCCACACGGCGACCGCTGAGGATTTCGTCGCCGACGATGATGAGACCGAATTTCGCCATCAGAACCCCGCCACCTCGGGAATGATCTCCCGGCCGAAAATTTCCAGCGGCCGGATATCGTGCACATTCGGCATATTGAAGATGGCCTGATTGACGCCCAGATCGGCCAGTTCGCGACACTGCGCAATGACGTCTGCCGCGCTCATTTCGCCGGGGGCCAGGTGTACCGTGCCGAGAATGGTTTTTTCGATGCTGTTGTAATCCCTGCCGAGGGCATCGCAATGGCGCCTGAGCACACCGAACTTGTGGCGAATGGTGTCTGGGTCGCCAATGATGTTGCAGGCATCCGCATATTTGGCTACCAGTTTGAGCGTCTTTTGCTCGCCACCCCCGGCTACCAGAATGGGTGGGTGAGGTTTCGACAGCGGCTGCGGCACGTTCAGGGTTTCGCTGAGCTGGTTGTGCTTGCCGTGGTATGGGCCGTTGTCGTCCGACCACATCTGCTGGGCGATCTGTAGCGCTTCTTCCAGCAATTCGAAACGGGTGGCAATGGGCGGAAAGGGAATACCCAACCCTTGCGCTTCCTCCTCGAACCAGGCGGCACCGATGCCCAGGTAGGCGCGCCCGCCGGAGAGTACGTCGAGGGTGCTCAGGCTCTTGATCAGCACGCCGGGGTAGCGGTAATTGACACCAGTGACCATGGTGCCGAGCTTGACGCGCCTGGTAACGCCAGCCAGATAGCCGAGCGCCGTGTAGGCCTCGAGCATGTCATGCTCCTTGGGGCCGACGTAGACAATCTGGAAGAAATGATCCATCAGCCAAAGGCTGTGAAAGCCGTTGTCATCCGCGGCGCGGGCGATATCGGCAAGCTTGCCCGCGATGGCGGATGCGCCGCCGGGCCAGGTGAAGCTGGGTACTTGCAGTCCTATTTTCATGGTCGTTCTCCGCAAAAGGTGAAGAGGGCGCTTACATCAGGCCCTGCTTGAGCGGCGTTGGTACCCTGCCGAGCAGCGCTGCAAGGTCACCAGTGACCTCGGAGAGCGCGCCCTCGGCGATATTCCTGTCGATTGCCGCATAGAAGCCGGCGGTGTCCGCATCCATGCCGAAGCTCCTGAGAACATCCACAAAGGTGTCGGCGTCCATATCGTTGTAGGTCACCGCTTTGCCGATGATTTCACCAACGACGTCGGCGAGGTCGGCGTAACTCCAGGCCCGCTCTCCGGTGAGTTCGTAGGTTTTTCCTTCGTGGCCCGCGCCGAGTAATACCGCCACGGCTGCCTCGGCGAAGTCGGCGCGGGTCGCGGACGCAACGCGCCCGCTACCGGCGGCACCAATGATCGCGCCGCTCTGACGCGCCGTCTCGATGTGCTCCCTGAAAACATCGGTGTAGAAATTGTTGCGCAGGAGGGTATAAGCCAGACCAGACTTCAGAATCAACTCTTCCGTCGCTTTGTGTTCCGGCGCCAATACCAGCGGCGACGTGGCAGCTTTTGCCACGCTGGTATACACGAGGTGTTTGACGCCCGCCGCCTTGGCAGCGTCGATGACATTGCCGTGCTGCGCCGTGCGCTGCCCTACTTCGCTCGACGATACGAGCAGCAGCCGGTCGACTCCCGCCAGCGCCGTTTCGAGGGCGGCGGGATCACCGTAATCGGCCACTCGCACCTCGACACCCTGCGCCGCCAGCGGCTCGGCCTTTTGCGCATTCCGGACGATGGCGATGACTTTGTCGGTCTTGTCGATTTTGTCGGCCTTGTTTTTTTCCAACAGTCCTTTGACGACCAGGCCGCCCAACTGGCCCGTGGCCCCGGTAACAGCGATATTCATATAACTTTCACTCCTCTGATTACGGTAATTCGTGCGGTGGTGTTTCAGATTGCGCACACCTCATCCAACTCGAGGGTATGCACCACGCGCCCCATGGAAATCCAGCTGCCGATGCTCAAGGTCATATCAACGATTTCCTCGTCGCTGAAATGCCGGTGCACCTTTTCCCAAAACTCCTCGTCCCCTGCCATTGAATGGGGCCGCTCGCCCATGCGCTCCGCCATCTCGATGGCGATGCGCTCACGCTCACTGAACAGTGGCGAAGTCCGCCACTGCGTAACCGCGTCGTAAAAAGCCGAATCCGGTGCCGGTCCGCGCGCGAAGGGGCTTTTGTCGATGTCGCCGCCGGCGCCTTTGAGAAACTCAGCGGACTCCATGCCTCGCGCGCTTTGACACACCTCACAGCCATTGATCAGGGCTGTGCGATAGCGCGCGCCTTCGAGCTCGCGCATCGAAAGCAGGGAATTCTGATAGGCCGTCAGGGTGAAGTTGAGCGCTGCATCCGCAAGTTTTGTGGCATAGGTCGAAAACGCCAGCGTGGCGGGCATCTCGCCCTGATTATCGGGCAGAGCTATGCGGGGCATGGCCATTTCCTCGCGATGTTGGAATTATGGGAGGTATCAAAGGTAACACAGTTGTCGGTACAGGAGACAACGCGCCGCTCAGTGATGCAAGGCCTCGGCGTCCCCAGACGGCTCGCACGCGCCTGCCGACGCAGCAGAAACACCTGTTTTGTACATTACGCAGGCCACTTCCATGCGAATGTGCTCGGCATGGTCCACCACCCAGAACGCGAGAATGATGGACATGGCGCCGCCCGCCAGCGCCGCCGCGAAGCGCGGCGAAATCAGCGGCAATTTTTTGACGGGGCTACCATGCTCTCCAGATTCGCCCAGGCGCCACATCGCCGGGTTGGAGGCCCGGTGTTCGGGAACAGCAACGCCCAGCAGAGCGCCGATGCGGCGCCACAGCGCGAAAATGAAACTGAAGACAATGGCCCCGACGATGCAGCAGCCCATGGTTGATCACTCTTGCGGCTGAATATGGATTTCGGTGCGGCCCGCGACGGGCACATCGAGGTGCGCCCTGCCGTTTTCGTCCGCCCTGAAGTTATAGTCGCCCGCGGCGCACTTCGCCACATAGGCAACGCCGGGCTTGAGCCGCGATAGCCCCAGGCTCTGGCTTCCATCCCCCTTGCCGGGATAGAGCACCAGTTGAAGATCGTCGCCCTCACTGAATGCCTTGGCCACCAGAACATCAGGATATTTCACCTGGTCCAGCAAGGGGCCTTCCGTCGCGCTACGGGGAGGGCCTTCCAGCACCATCGTGCGGATATCGTCCCGCCGCGCGAGGCGCCCGATCACCGCCACCGCATTATTGAGGTTGGAGGCACTCGTGTAGGACGTCACACCGTTGTGGTCACTTTTCCCGAAACGGCGATCGATTGTCTTCTGGAGTGCTTCCGCCGCTTCTTCGTCGCCCAGCTCCCTGGCATAGACCAAAAACTGGGCGTAGACGCCGGCTTCGCCCTTCCTGTAATTGCCGATGTCGACCCGATCGTAGGCCTTGGTGGTGATGACCGCTTCGCCATTTTCATCGATGCGCAGCGCTTCTTCCCTCAGGCATGCCCAGTTGCGCTTGGCAAGGTCCGTGAAAAAGGGAGTGGACATCCAGCCCCACTGGGCAGAGACGAAGTGACAGCTGTAGACCGGCATGCGAATCCCCAGGGTATTCACCCGCCCGGAATGCGGGGTGCCGTCCAGCCCCATCATCTCGGCCATCTGCAGGGGCCTGAGCGCACTGATCAGCTTTTCCCGACTTTGGGTGCCGAAAATGCGGTCGCCCGTGAGATGCGCCAGATGCCCCCAAATGTTGCAGGTGCTGTAGGTGAGACGCGGTTCACAGGGATACAATGGCCCGTATACCGCGCTCTCCTGGTTGAAGCGGCCCGCTTCAAGGATGGTTTGCAGGCTGTGGCTGTAACTCTTGCGATCATTCTCACGAAAGGTAAGGGAGCCGGGCTGTAAATAATGATCGTCGCCGGTATTGGCCGTGTACAGAGCAATGTTGATGCTGGAAAAACCGCCGAACATGATGTTGTCCCTGGCGATGGGGTCGGCATCGAAACTGAAATTGCCCAGCAAACTTTCCCAGCGCCACCATTTCCATAGTTTGGGAATGGTCAACTTGTCGACCAGATTGCGCTGGGCCTCGCTCAGGTAGCCGTGAAAGTTGGGCGCGTAATGGCACTGCGCCACCTGAAGTCCCCACAACAGAAAATTGAGCTGGTAACGCACCGCCGACGTCTGAAACTGATCGATGACATCGAAGCCTTCGAGAGACTCCACGGGCTGCAGGCCCCGGTCCAAGCAATAGCGCAGCGCGGCGAGATCCTCCGGCGAAAGCTCACGACTGCCAGGCACCGGAATCCCCACCGCGCGCTCATCCAGAGCGGCCAGCACAGCTGGCAGATAAGCCTCGCGCCGCGCCAGGCTGGCCCGTTCCTCGGCCAGCGTCCTGTTGCTCACATAGCGCACAAAACCCCCGAATGCGAGCACCACCGCGGCCAGCGTCAGGTAACTCCAGGCGCCAACCTGCCCGGGCGCCAGCGCGGCGGCGAGCAACAGGCTTCCCGTCCAGATGAACAGGGGCGCGAAGGCATTGGCCATCAACTGCCAGAGCGCGCAGGCGGCCAGCATCAGCACAATCGTGACAGGGAACAACAGCAGCGCCCAACCGCCACTTGCCAGAAAGCCGCCACCTGGAAAGATGAGCCCCATCCCCGCGACCTGCCAACCTGCGGATAAGCCCAGCAAGCGCGGCGCCAGCCCCAGAATGACCATGCCCGCATACACCATCAGGGTGCGACGTTTTAGGGGAGCGCTGGCGTATGCCGAGCCGAACTCATGGTTGACGAAATTGTTGCTTGTATAGGTGGCATCCATGGTGGGTTCTCTTTAATCATTATTGGGGGTGTTTCTCAGGCCGCCGTTAAGTAATAGCCGCACGCCCGTATCACGCACCCTGATCTGGGAACCTTATCATAGATGGTGTGCCGCTGACGAGTCCAGGGATCGGCAAGCTATCTCTGCTTTCCTGCGGCCACCCTCCATTTTGCGATAGAGACATCCGGTGGTATATACACAGGAGTCTGGGCTACAGTCCTGCTTAAGGCACAGCGAGCTATAAGCCGTAAGAGCCTGTTCAAAGTCTTTTCAGTAAAAGGCTCAGATATGCCAAATGGATGAACTGCAAGCTGGTGTTGAGTTTGCGCTCGCAGTTCTTCCACAACCTTCGGTTTTTCTCCAGCCACGCGAAGCTGCGTTCGACCACCCAGCGCTTCGGTATCACCTTGAACGTGTGCAGCTCGCTGCGCTTGGCGATCTGCACGGTGACCCGCTCACCCAAGATGTCCCGCACGCCTTCGGCAAACGGCGCCCCGGTGTAGCCGCTGTCGCACAACAGACTCTGGACTCGTTCCAGGGCCGGCTTGCAGCGCGCCAAGGCCCGCAGCGCACCTTTGCGGTCGGTCACCTCCGCCGTTGTCACCGCAACGGCATGGGGTAACCCCTGCGTATCGACGGCAATATGGCGCTTGATCCCAGACACTTTCTTGCCGGCGTCATAGCCCTTCTGGCCCGCCGTATCCGTGTTCTTCACGCTCTGCGCGTCCACGATCAAGAACGTGCTTGAGGCGCTGCGCCCCTGTTTCGCGCGGGCCGCGCCAACCTGATTTTTTTAAAGCCCGCTCCAGCAGGCTCACTCCGTTATCGTCTACCTCACTCCAAATTTGGAAATAGGCATGTACGGTACGCCACTTCGGAAATGAATCGGGCAACATCCGCCACTGACAGCCACTCCTGAGCAGGTACAACACCGCGCAGAACACGTCATACAGGTCCACTTTCCGTGGCGCTGTCTTCTTGCGTGCCCCTTCCAGTAAAGGACGGATGTGTTCGAACTGTTCGCGACTGATGTCGCTGGGATAGGGAGGTCTCATCTGCGGAAGCATGCACTAATGGGAAGACTTTGAACAGGCTCTAATACTACAGCCGTAGTTATTCGGGAGGTACACAGCCCCTGCGCCGGTAATGGCATTGCCGGGCACGGTATTGGTGGCGGCGTCTCCACATCGACCAGTGCCAGACCTGTTCCAGGCTTTGCTGAGCACACCAGACTAACCGACACAGCAGGCGACGCAACTCAGGCACACTCAGGGCAATCAGCCCCGGCACCGTTTTTTTTCTCCTGCACACGCAGAGCGGCCAGAACGGCATAGGCCAGCAACGACAGGGTGATGTGGCGGTACCATCCTGACCAACGGCGTACCTCGTACTGATCCAGTCCGCACTCGCCCTTGGTCGCCTCAAAGCCCATCTCTATCTCCCAGCGTCGGCCAGCGACCTTGACCAAGGTCTTCAGCCGAGCCCTCGAGCGAGGCGCGTACACCACGTAATACGCCTGTTCGCGTTTCTCGCTCAGACTGCGCCGCACCAGCAGATAGTGCCCGAAACGCCGCTCCTGGGCCGTTAGCTGCAGCCGCCACAGCGGAACAAGCGCCCAATCGTACAGACGCTCGCCCTTGGCGCCTGCACCCGCTGACAGACGTTTCCAGGACTGACGACTCAGCGCGTGTGCAATCTGCTCGGCACTCACGAACTCTGGCCCCTGCCACCACAGTGGCTCATTCTTGGCCACGGCCAGAACGAACGCTTGCTCACGCGATTCCAGCCACACCCGCAGGCGCCGATCGCCGCCATAGACCTCGTCGCCCGTCACCCAGCGACACGGCACCCCGCTGTCCAGTGCCCGTGCAAGCATCCGGCGCGCCAGTTGCGGCTTGGTGGCAAAGTCGACCGATGTCGGGATACCCGTAGCCGCACAGCGCGCTCGATCATCGGTCCACTGCCGCGGCAGGTAGAGTTCCCGATCGATGAAGGCACTGCCCCCAGCACCGGCATAGCACAGGAACACACCGATCTGGCTGTTCTCTATGCGTCCGGCGGTACCGCTGTACTGGCGCTGCACACCGGCCGAATGCTGGCCCTTCTTGAGAAAGCCGGTCTCGTCAACGATCAACACCGCCTCGTCATCACCCAAGTGTTCAACGACATAGTCACGTAGCACATCCCGCGCGGCGTCAGCGTCCCACGAGGCGCGCTCCAGGAGGTGCTGCACGCCGTCCGGCGTGGCCTCGCCCATCCATTCGGCCAATTGCCAACCGTTCTTGCGCTCCACGCCACTGAGTAGGCCCTGGAGATACTGCAGGCTGCGCTGGCGAGGCTCCGAGCGCTTGAACAAGCTTGCCAGCCGCCCATGCAGCCTCTCCAATGCCTGCTCCCAGGTCTTCAGGGGTAATTGCATCGCCCAGTCCCTTCTGTCGGTGAGAAGGTGTCCATTCTTGCACAATAACTACGGCTGTAGTACTAAGCTTTGAGCGGGAGCACTGAAAGAACAGAGTTCTGACCGCATTTGAGGTAAAGCCTGCTGTTCTTAGCTCAGACCTCCGACTCGTGGCTAAACACACCACCAGTCTATTCCGCAACGCTGGAAAAACACCGACCGGACGTTACAGCCATCTTGAGGATTTATCGTGAACAACAACATCGACACTGTGAGAAATTTTTTCCATGCCTGGGGGCGCAGCACTGACGACCTACGCAGCGCCGTGAATACCTACCTGTCGCCGGATGCGGTGTGGGAAAACATCGGCATGTCCGTCACCACTGGACCGCAGGAGATCATCACCTTTCTTGAAAAATATCTGTCCGGCGCCAAGCTTGCGACATTCGATGTGGAAATTCTGCACATCGCCGGTTCTGGCGATACCGTTTTTGTCGAGCGAGTCGACCGCGCGGTGAAACTGGATGGTTCCGTTCGCCCCTCGCCCGTCGTGCGAGTGGTTGGTGTGTTTGATCTGAAAGATGGCAAGATTGTTGCGTGGCGCGATTATTTCGACACCGCACCCCACAAACATTGACGGCTTATGCCGCCTCGCGGCCGAGGACTATTTCATGCATCAACCCGCCTGGACTCATCACTATCGCACCATCAACGACTTTCCGATGCACTACGTAACCGCCGGTGATGGGCCCGCCCTGGTACTGGTGCACGGCTGGCCGCAAAGCTGGTACGAATGGCGCCACCTCATTCCCACTCTGGCCAAGCATTTCACCGTGATCGCACCGGACCTGCGCGGCCTTGGCGATTCCGGAAAGCCCCTTGTCGGCTACGACAAGCGCACACTCGCCTCTGATGTTCACGCGCTTGTGAAAAGCCTCGGCTTTGACAAAATCGGCCTGGTAGGACACGACTGGGGCGGCGCGGTGTGTTATCACCTTTGTTACGACTATGCGGACTTCGTCGAACGGCTGATGATCTTCGACATGGTGCCCGGCCTTTTCCGCAAGGGTCAGGCTCTTGATTTGGAGCGCGCCACCCGACTGTGGCACGTATTCTGGCACGGCGCACAGCCCGATCTGGCCGAAACGATGGTCCGCAAGGACCCCGAAGCCTACATCCGTTTTTTTCTCACCTCCCCCTGGTACAACTACAGTCCGGCCGTTTTCACCGAAGAAGACATCCGCGAATACGTGCGGGTATTTAACCTGCCCGGCACCATCCGCGCCGGATTTCAATATTACGCCAACGCCCTGCGCCAGGACGCGGAAGACCTTGCGGTCTGTACAGAAAAGCTGACCATGCCAGTGCGCGTGTGGGGAGGACAGGCGGGTATGGGCAACATCGTGCCAGCGTGGCAGAGCGTTGCTAACGACGTGAGCGGCGGCGTAGTGCCGGAATGTGGGCATTTCGTTCCGGAGGAGAAACCGGAATTTGCGTTGCGGGAGCTGGAGGATTTCTTCGTGCGCTAACGCTGTGCCCTGCGTTTTTCCTTCCCGGGAAGCGGTGGTATAGTGCCTGCCACCATAATCAAAACAGTGCAACGCTCATGGAAAAGCAATGGCTGAAACTTGAGGCCAGGCTCAAAGCCTATCTCGGTCGCATATTGAAGCGCCCGGAAGATGTGGAAGATATTACACAGGAATCCTTCGCCCGAGTGCTTGAAGCAGGGTCAAAAGGTAAAATCGAATATCCCAAGGCATACCTCTATCGCACGGCTCGCAACCTCGCACTCAACGCCGTGACGAAAAAATCCTATCAGTTGGAAGATTTTATAGAGGACTTGCAGGACTCAACTGTCATAGAGGATGAAGTTACCTTGGAAGATCAGGTGATTGCACAAAGGCGCTTCGAGCTGTTCTGCCGTGCCACTGCAGAGCTACCGGACCAGTGTCGTCGCGTACTGATTCTGTGCAGAGTGTATGGCCTCTCCATGCGCGAAGTGTCCGAGCGCCTCGGTATCAGCATCAGCACTGCGGAGAAACACCTCGCCAAAGGATTGTTACGCTGCGCCGCCTACATGGAAAATCATGAGGGCAACTCCCAGGCCAAAGATCGAGATGCCGGCTCGCGACGGCGCACCCTATGAAGAAAAGCATCCTCACCTTCCCCAACAAGGCTCGCATTCAGGAAGAGGCGGCGAGCTGGCTTGCCCGCATGCAAGGCGACCCCTTGCGTGATGAAGAGCGCGAGCGTCTCGAGGCCTGGCTGCGCTCTTCTAAACAGCATCGCGAGATCTTTGCACAACTCGCCCACCTCTGGAACGACATGGCATGCATGACGGTGCTTGGCGAACTCTTTCCGCTGCCCGGCAAGTGCGAGGCTCAGGTGCGCGGGCCCGACCGTCACCGTCACTGGTTCGGTGCCACTGTAGCCAGTGTTGCACTTGTGGCCACGCTGCTCGTGGGTGCTGTTAGTTACACTTTCCTGCGCAACAGCGAACTGACCTCTCACACAGAGCCTGTGGAGCTGGTCTATCAAACACGCACCGGCCAGCTGTCAGACGTCACGCTGAAAGACGGTAGCACCGTAACCCTCAACACGCGCAGCCACATGCGAGTACGCTTTGACGAACATCGGCGCTCAATTTATCTGGTTGCTGGCGAGGCTCATTTCGAGGTTGCCAAGGATCGTGAACGTCCCTTCGTGGTCTACGCCGGCAAGGGGCAGGTGCGCGCAGTTGGCACAGCATTCAATGTGCGCCTGCACGGCGACCGTGTGGGCGTATTGGTCTCGGAAGGCACCGTCGAAGTCGTCACCAACAATACGGCGTCAACCACGATGCAAGAAGAGAACCCGGGACCACAAACCCTCACGCTCAAGGAAGGCGGTTCCGCCAGTTTCGCTGGCGCCATAGACGACACCAGTTACCTGCCGCGAGAAAAACTCGAACAGCGCCTCGCCTGGCGCAAGGGAAAATGGATGTTCGAAGGCGAAACGCTCGCGGAGGTCATCCGTGAGGTCAACCGCTACACAGACACGAAAATCGAAATAGTGGACCCCGGCATTGCCGAGTTGCGCATCGGAGGCTATTTCGATATCGGTGAGATCGATGGTCTCATGAATGTGTTGCAAGCCGGGTTTGGTGTGCAGGTTGATCGAACTGGCGACAACCGCATACAGCTCTCCGGTTTGGTCACAACTGTCCACTGACGGATTCGTCGACATCAGCCATCATGCAAACCGGAAAAGGGACCGCCCTTGTAAGAATAGTTTCTCGACGCAGTAGCGGGTTTTTATGAATAGCTTGTCTTTGTTAACGATGGGCCTGAACAGGGCTCTCAAGGACAAGCAAGCGAGATCGACCGGCATAGCCTTAATACGCCCAGTGCGAATTGATATTGTTGCTCTTACTCTCTTTTTGTCCCTGACAGGCGTACAGAATGTCTGGAGCGGGGATGCAACTGTTCGTTTTGAAATCCCTGCCACCAGAGCATCTCAGGCGCTCAATCTGTTCGCCCATCAAGCTGACATTCAACTGCTTTACCCCTTCGACATCATCGAGGAATTGCAGCTTGAAGCACTGACAGGACAGTACAGCGTCGACGAAGGCATCCGCCAGCTCGTCGCTGGAACCTGCCTCGAAGTCGACGTCAGCACGAAGGACAGTGTGATTCTGAGTGCCAACCGGAGGGGATTTTGGTTCATGAAAAGTAAAAATTGCAAAAAGAGCAGTGTTCTATCGGCATTATCTGCGGCCGTCATGTCGGCAATTGCCGCACCCTCTCAGGCCCAGGGTGGAGATGAAACGTCACGCCCGATGGCTCTGGAAGAAATTGTCGTCACCGCGCAGAAGCGCTCGGAGAATCTTCAAGAGGTACCAATCAGTGTGACAGCACTGAGCGGCGACATGACCACGGCCTCAGGCATCCGTTCCAGCGAGGACCTCGCCATGAACGTGCCCGGCCTCACCGTAACCCGCACGACTGTATCCGGCCAGATATTCCTGCGCGGCATCGGTACGGATGGCGCTCAGGCTGGTATCGATAGCGCCATCGCCGTCTTTGTCGACGGCGTATATCAACCCGTAGTCGCGGGCGCAACATTTTCACTCAACAATATTGAGAGGATAGAGGTTCTGAAAGGACCACAAGGGACTTTGTATGGCCGCAACGCCACTGGTGGTGCGATCAGCATCATTACAAAGACACCGTCTTTTGAACCTACCCTCGATCTCGAACTGGGATATGGCAACAAGGACACGCGTGAGGCGAAGTTCTACGGCGCTACTGGGCTGACTGACACAATTGCCGCAGACCTGTCCGGTTTTTATCACGATCAGCAGGACGGTTTTGGCAAGAATGTCATCACTGGCAACGAAACCAACAAGTTCCGCGACGCAGCTGTGCGAGCTAAACTGCTGTACGATGGGGGTGGCGACTTGCGCGCGACCCTGAGCGCCGATTATTCGAAAATGAGCGGCAGTCTGGGGATGTCACAGCGCCCAGGTGATACCACCTTCAGCCCACTCATGCGCATGGGCAATGCAAATGGCTACTGGGACACGGAAAGCAATGTCGACGGAAGCCTATATGTTGAAAACATGGGCGGCAGTGCTCGCATCGAGTACGACTTCAATGACATCGTCCTGACGAGCATAACCGCCTACCGCGAGCTGGACACTTTTCAGGACGGCGACCTGGACTTGGTTTCCATTCCACTGGTCCGCTATCCTCTAACAGAGCAGAACCGACAGATCACCCAGGAATTTCAATTGGGCGCCACCTACGATGACATCAGTTGGACGGTGGGTGCGTTTTATCTGACATCAACGGCCGAGTATGCGCCCTTCCAGCTGCTTGGACTGGCCTTTGCCAGTGACATCAATGATGGCATAGGCTTTTTTGCCACTCAGGAAACGACGTCCTACGCGCTCTATGGGCAAACGACTTTTGCGATTGGTGACAAAACCAACCTGACATTGGGCGCTCGCTACACAGAAGACGAACGTGAACACAAGGACGTGAGTGCCTTTGCAATTTCCGGCGGGCAACGTATTTTTCTCGCCAACAGTCCCGATCGCAGCACAACGTTTGACAAACCTACCTGGCGCATCGCGCTCGACCACCAGCTAACCGATGAGTTGATGATCTTCGGCAGCATCAGCCGCGGCTTCAAGTCCGGTGTCTACAACATGGTCGAGCCCTCTGATCCCGTGGTAAAACCAGAGGTGCTGGACGCTTACGAACTGGGATTCAAATCCACACTTTTCGACCATCGCATGCGCCTCAATGCGTCAGCCTTTTATTATCAGTATGACGATATTCAGCTCACGAGAATCACGACGACAACCCAGCTTTTCAACGCAGCAAGCGCCGACGTCTTTGGTCTCGATGTCGATATCGAGGCTCTGATAACCGAGAACCTGACAATTCATGGTGGCCTGAGCTGGCTGCCGAAAGCAGAATACAGCGACTTCCCCGATGCCCCATACATGGCGCCGGACTTTCAAAATGGAGGCAACGCAGTAACGGCTGGTGACGCCAGCGGCAACCGCATGGTGCGGGCACCAAAGTCCACGTTCAGCCTGGCCATCAACCATAATCTGCCGCTGGCAAACGGTGAGCTCAACACGAACATCAGCTACATGTATAACGATGGCTTTTACTGGACACCAAACAATCGCCCCGAGCAAGACGCTTACTCTCTGGTCAACGCCCAGATACTATGGAATTCGCCCGACGAAAAATATCTTGTGAGGCTATTCGCGAAAAATCTTTTCGACAAGAAATATATTTCGCAGATGTCCGAGGTGAATTTTGGAGACACCTACAGTCCGGCGGCAGGCCGCACTTACGGGATTGCCTTCGGTTATAGACTCTGACGACGCGCTATCATCGGGGGCAGCGCCTGTAGGTGCTGCCCCCGATGTTTCTCGCTCGCTGAAAAAAACACTCACTGGCCTCCCTGTTACGGTTCTTCCTGCAACAGCGTCTTCACCCGATCACAAATAGCATCCTTCAACGTAGCAAACGCCTGATCGACATCCAGTTCATCACCCTCCACGATCCATTCCTGAATGATGCCGCGCATACTTGCGAGCACCAGGATGGCGATGGGTTCTGCTTGCGCGGGGGAGAGTCCCTCTTCCTCGAATGCTTCGGAAAAACTCTTGCGCAGGAATTTTTGATATTCGGCAATTTGTCTGTGGAAATCGGGATTGTTGGAATATCCCATCTCGGCACTCAGCACCCAGAATCCACGCAGGTTGCTCGCGTGGTTCTTGCGCGCGTCGTTATAGGCGTCGATGGCGAATAGAATGGATTCGATTCCGCTCGTCATGTGATCCCGCAGCATTTGTTGACCGCCGCGCACCGCCCAACTGATCAGCGCACTGATCAGCGCGTCTTTCGATCCGTAGTGATATTGCACCAGACCGCGACTGTACCCTGCGCGCACACCCACTTGTGCAAGCGTTAAGCCGGCGAGACCGGATTCGCCGATGATACTGAGCGCGGAATGGAGCAACGCGCGTTTTGCTTCCCTGGTGCGTTCTGCTTTTTGTCCTCTTGCTTTCTTCATGATTTTTTCCTGAATGGTGTTCCCTGACAGCTGCACGATAAACGTCAGCGTTTTTTCTGCACCATCAATGCGCCAACCGCCGTCATTGCGAGAATGGCTGCATACACCCAAAGTGCTATTTGATAAGAGCCGGTACGATCGTAAAGATACCCGGCAAGTGGCGCTCCAGGGATGGTAATCAAGTATATTGCGGGCATCAACAAACCCATGACTTTGGCAAACATGGCGCGGGGAAAATGCTCCCCTATCACGAGCCCGAGCAAAGGGAAAAATCCGCCGCTGCCGACACCCAGCAGCACGCTGCCCGCCATCAGGACAAAATAACCCGGCCATATTGCGATTGCGCAAACGCCAATAGCGCACAACAAAAGTGCGGCAAAAAATAGCCGGAAGGATTCTATCCTGTCTGCCGCTGCGCCGATGACGATCTTCCCGACAACCATGCTCGCCGTCAGCGCGGAGACCAGATACGCACCCGCCATGGCCGTGTGGCCGCTTTCTACCGCCAGCGGCACCAGATTGACGAGCACCCCTTTCTGTATGGTGATTCCCAGCCCCGTCAGACAGGCGACTATCCAGTAGGTTCGTTGCGACAGTATCTGCGCTGCAGTCAGCGGCTTCATTGCGCCTGGCGCATGGTGTTGCGCCTGCTGCTCCGGGGCCGTAGCGCCATCGGGGTAGAGCCCACGTGCCTGCGGGCTCGTATCGATCACCCGCCAGATCAAGGGCAACATCAGCAGCGCACAGGCCAGCGCCAGAACGAGACAAGCATGGCGCCAACCCAGGTGCAAAATCAAAAGCGCGGCGACGGGCGGTGCCAAAAAGCCGCCGAGCGACGCGCCAACCGTGCTGATGCCCATGGCGCGGCCGCGCAAACGGCTGAACCAGTTCACCACCAGTGTCGATGAGGGAATGGTGCCGGCAAAGGTTGTGCCCGCCGCGATTAACAGCGCGTAGATGGCGATGACCTGGTACAGACTGTTGCTTGTCGACATCAACGACAAGCCAAGGCACAGGGAGCATATGCCCACCAGCATGCAGATCTTCAGCGATGTTTTGCTGATCAGCACCTGGACCAGCGGCGCCAGCAGCACCATTCCCAAAAACAGGAACGAGTGGATCAGGGTGACACCAAAGCGGCTTGCGCCAAGGTCGCGCTCCAATGGCAACACGAAAACACTGAAACTGCCACTCGACAGTCCAACTGCAAACATCTGCGCCAGAAAGCCCACGGCGACGATATTCCAGCCGTGAAACCAGGGGGGTTTCATCCTTCGCTCTCCAATCAGGCTGTCGCTTGGGCGAGACTGTGCTGCGCCTGCGGCGCTGGCCTGCCACCCAGCACCAAGACCATGGTGATCGCGAGCGCCCACAATACGCCACAGGCAATCCATGCCAACTGGTAACTGTGGTAGTTGTCGTAGACCAGTCCGCCGACGATGCCGCCGATGGAGCCGCAGAACACCGTCACCATCGTGGCCCAACCGAGAATGGCGCTGAAGCAGGAGCGACCGAAGTAATGAGCGATGGCGTATGGCAATAGCACAGCGGCGCCACCGTACCCCACCCCCCAGATCACCGCAAAGCTGTACAGCATGATTTCGCTGCTGGCGATGACCACCAGCGGTGTCGCGATCAATTGCAAACCGAACATCAGCGCAAAACCAAGTTTGATGCTGGCGTAATCCGCCAGCCAGCCGAAGCCGATACGCCCGAAGCAGCTGGTCAATGTCGCGGTGGCGAGCACCAACGCTGCTGTCGCGCCGCTGTAGCCTCTGTCCTCGAAATCTGCCGGGCCGTGCAACAGCACGATGTAATCGGCGGTATAGCTCAACCCCATGGCCAGTGTCACCGCCCAGAAAGCCTTCGATCGCAGCGCATCCGAGACTTTCCAGTCACCGCCTTTCAGGCCCGCAGCAGGGGCCGGTGCGGCGGCTGTCTGAAGTGACTCACCGAGCGGCATGCCGTCAGGTCCGAAGCCCCTGTCCTCGGGGCGGCCCTGGCCTTTCACGAACAGCAATACAGGCAGCAACACCAGCACGCCCATCATGACGCCCACCGCCACGAACGCCAGTTGCCAGCCGTAAGCGTCGAGCAGGTAGCGCACCACCGGCGCCATGATCGCGGTACCAAGGCCAATGGAGATGGCGGTGACCCCCATCATAAGGCCGCGCCGCTTGACGAACCAATTGGCGACAATGCTGGCCTGCGCGATGCGCCCCACGGCGTTGGCGCCGAAGGCGGACACCACGCCGTACAGGAAATAAAACATCCAGATGTTGTGGGCGAAATACATGGCGCACAGCGACACCATCATCAGCAGGGCGCCGGTCACCATCACCTTGCGGGCGCCGATGGTGTCGAGCAGCCAGCCGACAACGGGTGAGGAAATGCCGTAGCAGATCAGGTTGATGGTCACCGCCAATGACACCTGGGTGCGCGACCAGCCCATGGTTTCCGCCAGCGGTTTCATGAAGATGCCGAAGGAGTAACGCCCTCCGCCGTATACGAGAATACCGAGCACGAAACAGATGATCACCATCAGCGTGCTCCAGAAGCGGAAACTCTTGGCCATAGTCGACTACCTGGGCTCGTTTTCAACGTTATTGATATGGAGTGTTGTCAGCTTAGCGAATATTTGCTTGCTAGCCAACAAGCAAAGGGCTATATTTGCCTTCGTCAAGGCATGTGGTGCGGTATTGATCGTTTTTACTCAGCCGTCGGAAATTCAGGCTACGGAATAGTAGATATATACACAAAGCCCGGTTTTTCCCTCGTGTGTAGGGGCAATTCATGAATTGCCCCTACGGTATGGAGTGGAAATCAACGGGCAGAGTTGTAGCCCAAATTTTCTGACGTAGGTATAAAAGGCCATGCGAAGCTTGCTGGCGAAGCGCTTCGACGGATGGCACACCAACCACATCACGCCTCGTAAAGGCCGCGCCTGCGCGCATTCAGCGATTTGATAATGAGGAAAGAAAATGTCGTCTTCCGCAGCCCAGTATGACATCGAGCGCCCGGAAACCCTGCTGGACAACAACGATGTGGAGCAGATCTACACCCTGCCCCTGGAACAACAATATGCCTATCAGTTGGCGGGGCTCAAGAAGCGCTTCGCCGAGCAGGTCGACCAGATCGCCATCGTCAAGAAGCTGGCCGACGAGCAGGGTGTGACCGCCATCGAGCGCATCGAAGATGCCGCGCCGCTGCTGCTGCAGCACTCGGTCTACAAGTCCTATCCGTTGTCGATCATCGAGAAGGGCCAGTTCGGCCGCCTCACCCGGTGGCTCGACAACCTCAGCGCCCACGACCTCTCGGGGCTCGATGCATCGTCCTGCTCCTGCATCGACGACTGGATCGACCTGCTGGATGACAACACCGACATCCGCGTCATCCACTCCACCGGCACCTCGGGCAAGCTCTCGTTCCTGCCGCGCAGCGTCATCGAGGTGGATTCGATGGTGCGAGGCTGGAAGATGATCTTCGACCGGTTTCAGGACGATCCGCCGCGGGTCTCGACGCCGGTGGAGCAGTTGCCCGTGATCTACCTCGCCTATCGCGCCGGCGCCATGGCCCACCACCGCCTGCTGGATGGGATCGCCCGGATTTACTACAACGGCGACAGCAGCAATATTTTTACCCTCAATAGCGGTCGCCTGTCGGCGGACGCGGTATCCCTGGGCGGCCGCCTCAAGGCCGCCGAGGCCAAGGGCGAACGGGGCATGCTGCAGATCGCACCCAGCCTGATGGCTCGCCGCGAGGCTTTCCTCAAGGAACAGGAGGAGGCGCCCCGGCGCATGGACACTTTCTTCGACGCCATGAATGCCAGGTTGCGCGGCAACAGTGTGTGCATCATGGGCTCGGTCCCGCAACTGTATGACGCCGCTGTAGAAGGCCAGAAGCGCGGCATCGACAACCTCTTCGATCCGGTGAGTTTCGTCATGGCCGGCGGCGGCAACAAGGGCCGCGTGCTGCCATCCGGCTGGCGCAAGGAAGTGACCCGTTTTCTCGGTGTACCCAAGCTCGACGACGGTTACGGCATGTCCGAGGTGGTCGCCAGCATGCGTGCCTGCCCCAACGGCAACTACCATCTGTTTCCCTTCGTGGTGCCCTTCGTGCTCGACCCAAAAAGCGGCGCGCCGGCGCCGCGTACCGGCACCCAGACGGGCCGCCTGGGGGTGTTCGATCTCAACGCGCGCAGCTACTGGGGCGGTTTTCTCACCGGCGACAAGGTCACCGTCACCTTCGGCGACCAACCCTGCGGTTGCGGTCGCGTCGGCACCTATGTTCACCCCGGCGTGACCCGCTTCACCGAAGCCGAGGGCGGCGACGACAAGATCACCTGCGCAGGCGCGCCCGACGCCCATGACAACGCCGTCGATTTCATTCTCAACAATAGTCTGTGAGGCTTTGCCAAAGGAGCAATCGTCATGCTGAACGTCCCCCTCATCGCCCATGGTCACATCATCGAAGATCCCGACCTGGAGTTCGGTGGCCGTCGCGAGGGAACCCGCTTCACCACGCCCGATGTGTCCCGGCACCTGGACAAGTTGCTGGTATCGTCGCCGTCGTCGCTGCGCGAGCTGTACAACATAGCGTTTGAGGAAATTCTCGACTACCTCGGCGATCTGGGTTCGGCGCTCAACTTTGCGCGCAACACCCACATGCAGCAAGCCTATGAGATGTCGGTGCAAACCTCGGGGCTCGGCGCGAGCATCCTGCGCAAGCTTTACGAGAATACCGGCCTGGTGTATACCCGCGAGAACCTGCGCACCATCGCGGAAAACTCGGTGGGTGTGGAATATCTCGAAAACTGGGTGGAGGAAAAGCTGCCCAACGGCGCCAGCTACGCGATCCGCGCCTTTGGCGCCCGCACCGCGCACATCATTGCCGGCAATGTGCCGAGCGTGTCGGCGCTGACCATCGCCCGCAACGCGCTGCTGCGCAGCGACGCCATTATCAAGACTCCCTCCAACGATCCGCTCACCGCGGCGGCCATCGCCCGCACCATGATCGAAATGGCGCCCGACCACCCCATCAGCCGGCATACCAGCGTGGCCTATTGGAAAGGCGGCGACCTGGCGCTGGAAGACGCCATCTATCAGCCCAAGAATATCGAGAAGATCGTCGCCTGGGGCGGCTTCAATTCGGTGAAACACATCACCCGCTATATCCAGCCGGGTATCGACCTGATCACCCTCGACCCCAAGCTCAGCTCCACCATCGTCGGCAAGGACGCTTTCGCCAGTGCCGAGAGTCTGGCTGAGGTGGCAGAACGCATCGCCAACGACGTCGGCAATCACAATCAGGAAGGCTGCGTGAACGCGCGGGTGGTGTATGTGCAAAGCGGCACGGATGCGGACGGCGTCAAGCGCCTCAACGAGCTGGGCCGCAAGGTGTTCGATGCCATCCAGGCACTGCCGCCGCATCAAAGCACCGCAGCGGTGCGCATGGATCACGAGTTCGTCGACGAGATTGCCGGCATCAAGCTCGGCAGCATGGATTACAACGTTTACGGCTGCGGCCCCGAAGGTGGCGCGATCGTTTCCCAGATCAGCGAGCCGGTGGATTTTTCCCGTTTGCTCGCCAACCGCGTCTGCAACCTGGTGCCAATCGACGATGTACGCACCGCGGTGCAATCCATCAATGCCTACACCCAGACCATCGGCGTCTATCCTGAAGCACTGAAAGCACAGATCCGCGACGAGATGGCCCTCTATGGCTGCCAGCGCGTGGTCTCTCTGGGCTACGCGTCGAATGCGGTGGTGATGTCTGCGACCGGCGTGCAGGACGCCATCGAACCCATGCGCCGCATGTGCAAATGGGTGGTTGACGAGAGCTGCGATCCGGCAGTGGTGCCGCTGCCGTCGCGTGCACCGGCCCCCGCCAGCGCCGCCGAACAGGAGCATTGCGCACGACGTCCTCGCTAGCCAAACACAGAACAGGGCCCGAGAGCTCGACCGCGGCCCTCACACATCCGATAACACGCAGGAGAGTATGGGAAATGAATAACAATACCACGCACAGAAAGCTCACCGCCGCCGCAACCACCTGCGCGCTGCTGGCCTCCGCCGGCGCCGCCGCCCAGGGGGGCTCCAGCTACCAGCTGGAGGAGATTATCGTCACCGCGACCAAACGTGCCCAGAACATCCAGGACGTACCCATCAGCATTCAGTCTCTGAGCGGCGACAGCCTCAAGAAGCGCGGCGTGGAGGCGCTGCCCGACCTGATCGCCGTGGTGCCCAGCATCAATTTCGGCAACCAGGGCGGCTCCAATACCATCATCCTGCGCGGCGTGGGCACACTGGGCGGCACCGTGGGCAACGAGCCCTCGGTGGCCACCTACGTGGACGGCGTCTACAACCCCAACCCGCGGGTCGGCGTATCGGCGCTGCAGGACATCGAACGCATCGAGGTGCTCAAGGGCCCACAGGGCACCCTGTTCGGGCGCAACTCCACGGGCGGCCTCATTCACATCATCACCAAGGACCCGACCCAGGAACCCGAAGCCAGGATCCGCATGGGCTACAGCAGCTTCGACACCATCGAAGGCGGCTTCTACGGCTCGACCGGCCTCACCGACACCCTGGCCGCCAACCTGTCGGTGTCGTACAAGAACAACGACGAAAGCTATATCGACAACCCGCTGCCCGGCCATGAATACCTCGGCGACAAGGACAGCTTCTACCGCGCCAAACTGCTTTACACCCCCAGCGAGACCACGTCGGCGAAAATCACCGCCTACTATGGCGATTACGAAGGCAGCTCCAACCTGCCGCGCCAGATGTTGCCCGGCGTCTTTTCCGCCACCAACAGAACCTACACCGGCGACTGGTTCGACCTGGCCAATGATTTCCCCACCTATTTCGAGTACACCACCAAGGGCGTAAGCCTAGATCTGACACACCAGATAGGAGCCGTGGAACTGACCAGTATCACCGCCTGGAAGGAGGACACTGGTTTCAACAGCGTCGATGGCGACGGTTCCGACCAAGTGGGCCAGCATTCCAATGCCAGCACGCCGGCGGAGGCCTTTACCCAGGAACTGCGCCTGGCCTCTACTGGCGAGAACCGGGTCGACTGGATACTCGGGCTGTTCTACTCCGAGATCAACGCGGAGTACGACAATCTCAAGATATACCAGCCAGGGGTTTTCGTCGAAAGCTGGGCCAAGCAGGACACCACCGGCTGGGGCATCTTCGGCGAGGCCAACTGGCATGTGACGGACAAGACGTCCCTGATTCTGGGCCTGCGCCACAGCGAGGACGAGCAGGAAATCAGCACCTACACCGAGCTCAACGGCAACCCGCGCTTCCCCCAGACCGATGCCGATGACGACTTCAGCAAGCTCACTTATCGGGTCGGCCTGCAACACGACATCACCGACAATCTGATGGCCTATGCCACGGTGAGCCGCGGCTACAAAACCGGCCTGTTCAACGCCGTGGCCGTGGGCGCGCCCGCCACCACTGCGCTGGAACCGGAAGTGCTCGATGCCTATGAGATCGGCTTCAAGGCCAGCGGCCTGCTGGACAGCCGCATGACGATCAACGGCGCCCTGTTCTATTACGATTATCAGGATCTGCAGGTCACCACCATCGCCGTGGCCGGCGTTCTCGGCGCCAACGCCGCTGCCGCCACCGTATACGGCGGCGAACTGGAACTGAACCTTCAGGCCACCGAACGCCTCAACATCACGGCGGGGCTATCCGTTCTCGATACCGAGTTCGATACCTATGTGGGCAGCACCAACCGACCCGCACCCAGCGGCCTGGGCAACGCGGCCGTGCGCCCGGTCGACTTCTCCGGTAACTCTTTGGTGCGTGCCCCCGACTACTCATTCACCTCGGCCATCAACTACGTGGTGCCCACCAGCGCCGGCGAAATCGCCTTCAGTCTCAACTACTTCCATACCGACGACTTCTATTGGAACGAGGACAACCGCCTCTCCGAGTCGGCCTATGGCCTGTTGAATGCAGAGATCGCGTGGACCGACCCGTCCGAGAAATACAAGATCAGCCTGTGGGGCCGGAACATCACCGACGAGAAGTACTCGACCCTGACTACCGACAACCCCACCACCGGCGACAACTACGTGCCAGGCAAGCCGGCCTGGTACGGATTCAATGCCGAATACCGCTTCTGAGTTGTGAGCAAGGGCCTGGCAACGGGCCCGCTGGGAGGCCCCCAGGGGCCTAATGCCGATCAGCACGTTCGACTCCCCTCTCCCGCCTGCGGGAGAGGGGCTGGGGGAGAGGGCCGAAATACCGCGAAACTGCCAGTTTCCCCTCTCCCTAACTCTCGCCCCTTGGGGGCGAGGGGACCGTCGACGCTTAACTGACCGGCATTCCCCGCCGGGGCCTCCCTTTTTTAGCTTTCCCTGGATGACCGCCAGTCGTCCACCCTCAGCAGGAGACCTTTCATGATCAGTGAACAGCGCCGCAACAGCATCAAGGCCGCCCCCGAAACCATCGTCGAACTGACTCACCAGGAAGTTCACAGCCTGGATCAACAGACCCTGGATGAACTTCAGCTCGCCGCGGCGCGCAAACGCTTCGATGATCTCGCGGCGCGCATTCCCATTGTCCGCAAGCTCGCGCAGGAGCAGGGCATCGAGCGCATCGAAAGCCTCGCCGACCTCGCGCCCCTACTGATCCAGCACACCGCCTACAAATCCTATCCCCTGTCGGTGCTGGAAAACGGCGACTTCCAGCGCCTGACGCGCTGGTTCGACGGCTTCACCACCCACGATCTTTCCTCGCTCGACGCCTCGGCCTGCGAGAGCATCGACGACTGGATCGACCTGCTGGACAGCAACACCGATATTCAGCTGCTGCACTCCTCCGGCACCTCCGGCAAGCTTTCCTTTCTGCCGCGCAGCCAGACCGAGGCGGGCAAGGTGGGCCTCGTCCAGCATCTGCGTTTCTTCGAGGGCTTCGGCGAGGGCGCCCCCGGCCCCGTCCAGGGCTATGAAAACTTTCCCGTGGTCTATCCGGGCTTCCGCTACGGCGCCTCGGGCCAGATGCGGCGCATCGAGAACATCAGAAAGTTCTGGCACAAGGGCAATGGCTCCCCCATCGTCGCCCTGTATCCGGGGCGCCTCTCGGCGGACGCCCTGTCGCTCGGCGGGCGCCTCGTGGCCGCCGAGGCCAGGGGCGAACTGGGCAGGATGAAAATTTCCCCCAAACTGCTCGCCAAGCGCGACGAAATCCTCGCCGAGCAACGCAAGGCGCCCGAATACATCGAAACGTTCCTCGACAACATCGCCGAACTGAAAGGCGCGCGAGTCTACATGCAGGGCATTCCGGCCCAGTTCTACGATACCGCCGTGGCAGGCCTGAAACGGAGCATGAAGAACGTCTTCCACCCCGACAGCCTGCTCGTCATCGGCGGCGGCACCAAGGGCCGCGACCTGCCCGACGACATGTTCAACACGGTCAGTGAGTTCATGGGCGTGGAGGCGAAGCCCATCTACGGTATGTCTGAAGCGATGGGCGGCGCGCCCATCTGCGATCATGGCTATTACCACATGCATCCATCTGTGATTCTCATACAGCTGGACCCACACAACGGCGAGATGCTGCCCCGCAGCGGTACGGTTACCGGCCGTCTCGGGATATTCGACACCACCTGCTGGACCTACTGGGGCGGCTTCCTGTCCGGCGACGAGATCACCATCAACTGGGCCGACCGCGAGCCCTGCGCGTGCGGCAGAAGCGGCCCCTACATTCACCCGACCGTGCGCCGCTACACGGAAAAGGAGGGCGGCGACGACAAGATCACCTGCGCCGGCGCGCCGGACGCCCACGACAAGGCGCTGGATTTCATTGTCGGCGAGCTCGGCGACTGAGTGTGAATCCGGACGCATCAACGATGGGCAAATCCGCCTGCAATGGGCTAAGCTAGCAGGTGCGAATCGCGGGTCACAAGGAGAAGCACAACCGTGACTTCAGCCCGGCGAAAACAACAACACTGCAGAGGACAATAACAATGGGGATTCTTTCCTGGATCATTCTCGGCCTGATCGCCGGCGCGCTGGCCAAACTGGCAATGCCCGGCAAGGATCCTGGCGGCATCATCGTCACCATCCTGATCGGCATCGGCGGCGCTTTCGTGGGTGGGTTTCTCGGCTCGCTGGTGGGCAGGGGCGGCGTCAACGACCTGAGCATCGCGAGTATCATCACCGCTGTGATCGGCGCCATCGTGTTGCTGTTCATTTACCGGCAACTGCGCAAGTAATCACAACCCGTGGGGGCGGTTCATGAACTGCTCCTACGAAAAAAAGCCGATGGCGGCCAGGGTTACATGTTGACCGCCCTACGGGCTATCGAGCCTGCCCTCAAGGCAACTCGATCTGCTCGCGCAGCACCAACTCCCGCTGTTCGATCATGCGAAAAATGCCATCGATGGTTCGCGCGGTGACGTATTCATCCAGCTCATCCGCCGCCACTGGCGCGGGCACCTTTCGCGTATCGCCGTCTTCGTCCTCATCACTACGCAGGACGTCACCGAGATCGTCAATGCCCTGCCCGATACCACTGAGGATATCGGAAATCTCCGCCAGTTCCCGGTAGATTGCCACAGCGCCGGACTCGTCCAGCGCCTTGCTCACCGACGGCAACAAGGCCTTGTGCAAATCCTCGCCGGTGCGCTCCCGCAAGTGCTCCGTTATCGCACCGGGCCCGCCGGACAACAGCGCTTGCGCCTGATTGTTGAGAATCACGTCTTCAAGCGCCGTTTTCAGTATCGGCCCGGCCCCCAACGTCACCTGTTCCGCAGCCCGGTTGATGAGCGTATCCAGCAACGCCGCCTGGGGATTGCTGTAGAAGGCCTGCCCCACTTCCACCATCAAACCCACGGGAGGCGGCAGCAAAAGCTTGACGAGAGGATTGCCGAGAAAGCCATCCTCCGCGGCCAGCGCGGCCAACACCTTGTCGACACCAGTGCCGAACTGACGGAAGAAGTAGCGGGAAACGGTCTGCCGGGCGCGCTCTTCCACGGCGGACTGCATGCCCTGGTAGTCTGGAGTCGTGCACGAGGAAAGGGGGATGAGCAACAAGACACAACACAGAATGCGCAGCATTGGCGGTGAAATTGGAAATCCGGCAAAAAGGGGGCGCTATTCTAGCAAGTGCTGCCGGAACCCGCCTGTGTAGGCTCCTGCAAGCACGGGCAATACGCTACAACTGTATACCCGGCGTAAAACCCATTTTGCGCATTTCGGTGATGAAGCCGGTGATGTCGGAATAGTCGCGCCACTCGTGAATGAGGCCGTCGCGCACCACGAAAATGCCCATCACCGGTGCGGCCACGCGTTTGTCGCCCATACTGAAGGCATCCGTGCGCTCGGTATATACCGTCTTGCCGTCCGCCGCCGTGGCAATGTTGTGAACGATGAATTCCACCTTGCTGGTGGTGGTCAGCAGATTCGAGATGAATGCCCTCACTTCATCGCGACCGTGCATGGCTGGCAGAGGCATGTTCGCGTAAACGCAATCGGGTGTCATCGCCTGAACGACACCCTCGACATCCTGTTTTTCCCAAAGCGTGCAGAAATCGAGAACGGCTTGCTCCGCAGTTTTTGTCATCTGTGTCTCCTTATGATTGTCGTGGTGCGTCGATGGTAGCGGCGCTCACTCCGCGAGTAAATCCCGCAATTCCTGCAGTTCGCGGCGGATGGTTTCCACCCCCGCCTTGGGCGCTGGCTTTTGTTCCAGTGCCAGCGGCGCATCCACCTCGAAGGCCTGGCCGCCCAGCACTTTTTTTACCAGTTCACGGTAGGCCTGTGCGTACGCGGGGTACGTGATGTTTTCCGCCACGTGAGACATGGCATACCAGCCCACGGTTTTGCCGGCCAGGTAGACGATGGGGTGCGACCAGGATTGGGCGTTTTTTGGACTTGGTGCGTTGGCGGCTTCCAGGTAGGCGCTGCGCACCGCGGGAATGCCGTACTCGGCAAGTCCTGCCTCACAGGCACTGAGCATGCGCTGAACGGTGGGCAGGTATTCGGATTCTTCGATCACCCGGCGCGCAGCGGCGAGGATGTGGCGGGAACTGTAGGGTTCCAGCGCTTCCTTCCACAAGCGCTTGGCCTGGTTGAGCAATTGCGTGTCGCTGAACGCGGCGTGAAACTGGTTGTGATAGTTGATGCGGAACAGGCTGAACACCTGGTTGATGGTGTCGATCAGCTCGTCGTCGTTGCGCCGCGCTTCAGTTCGCCCAGCTTCTGTCGGTAAGGTCGTCGACGAGGCTGCGGTCCCGGGTACGGGTGGCTGGAGCAGGTCCTTGAGTTGTTTCATGACCGATATCACCTTGAGTGCAGTGGCGCACCCACTGCCGCTTCACGTGTTGAAGAAATTTGGTGTTCCAGGAACTGATGGCCTGACCGCTCTCGCGCCAGAAAAGCACGAATTCGGGAATCTGCCGGATGGCGAACTCCCGCGATATGTTGGCCAGTTGCAACACCTCGAACAAATCCTCGCTGGGCTGCCACTCGCGGTTCATGGCCCGCGGCTCGCTGTCGTTCTCGAGAGTGGCAGTGTAGCGCGCCCACTGCAGTTTGACGTGGCGAACGAAATCCGAGTTCCAGGTGGAGCGGGCATCGCCGCGCTCTTGCCAATAGAGTACGAACTCGGGAATCGCGTCCTCGATGAAATTGCTATGGATCCCTGCCTGGCGATTGAGCAACTCCACGGCCTCCGGCGAGGGCTGCCACGCCGCGAACATGCGTACCTCGCGGCTGCGCGCCACCTGGCGCGTCTCTTCTTCCCGCCACAGGCGCACTACCTGTTTGAGAAACTTGGCATTCCAGCTGTGTCTGGGTTCATTGCGCTCGCTCCAATAGGTGACGAACTCGGCGATCTGCGCCTGGATGAAGTCTCGCGGGATACCGTACTGGTTGAGCTGCGCGACCACATCCGGGGCGGGCTCCCAGCCGCTGTCGATCAGCCGTGTCGTCTTGCGCGCCGGAGCCACTCGGGCCGCTCGAGGGGGCGGCTCCGCTCCCGTGGTCACCAAACAGAAGCGAAAGGACTCCGCGGCCCCGAATGCTGCGCCATCGCTGAGCAGCACACCGGTGTCCTCGAGACTCGCCACGATGCGCCGCAGGTCGCGCAGTTGCCAGAACGGCAGCAACTTCAGCAACTGCCCGCTATCCACATCCACCCAGGCCCCTTCACCGGCGAGCGCCTGGTAATCGCCGAGCAACTGATACAGCAGCGCCTCCTCGAGACCGAGGGTTGCGGCGAGTTGGGGAGAAACACTGAGTGTACGTTCGGGGAGCAGGGTCATGGGGGTAATGTATCAGAAAGAAGAGTTTCACGTTACAGGTTGCACGTTTCACGTGGCGTCAACTTCCAGCCTTGTGCCGTTTCAGGCTTTTACGTGCAACGTGTAACCTGTAACGTGAAACCTCAAAGATATACTTTTACCTCCTCATCAACCAAGGATGAACACAATGGCAAAAAAGGGCACCACAGCCTATGTCTGCAACGATTGCGGCGCCGATTACGCCAAATGGCAGGGCCAGTGCGGCGAGTGCGGCGCCTGGAACACGCTCGCCGAGGTGCGTATGGCACCCGCCAAGTCTGGTGCCAGCCGGCGCAGCAGTGGTTTTGCCGGTGCCGCGGACGGTGCCGTCAAGGTGTTGCAGGATATCGCCGTGGACGAGATTCCACGTATTTCGAGCGGCGCCAAGGAGCTCGACCTGGTACTCGGCGGCGGCCTGGTGCCCGGCTCCTGCATCCTCATCGGCGGCGAGCCCGGCGCCGGCAAGAGCACCTTGCTGCTGCAAACGCTTTGTACGCTGGGTGAGCGCCACAAAACCCTCTACGTTACCGGCGAGGAGTCGCCGCAACAGGTAGCGATGCGCGCCCAGCGCCTCGGCCTGCCCACCGACAAGGTGCAGGTGATGGCGGAGACCAACGTGGAAACGGTATGTGCCACCGCCCACAACATGAAGCCGGACATTCTGGTGGTGGACTCCATCCAGGTGATGGGCCTGGACGACATCGCCTCCGCGCCCGGCAGCGTTTCCCAGGTACGCGAGAGCGCCGCCATGCTGGTGCGCTTTGCCAAGCAAACCAACACCGTGCTGCTGCTGGTGGGACACGTCACCAAGGATGGCAGTCTCGCCGGCCCCAAGGTGCTCGAACACATGATCGACTGTTCACTGATGCTGGAAGGCTCCCAGGACAGCCATTTCCGCACCCTGCGCAGCCACAAGAACCGCTTTGGCGCCGTCAACGAACTGGGCGTGTTCGCCATGACGGAAAAGGGCCTGCGCGAAGTGGCCAACCCTTCGGCCATCTTCCTCCAGCGCGGCGAGGAAACTGCCTCGGGCAGCGCGGTGATGGTGATCTGGGAGGGTACGAGACCGCTGCTCGTCGAACTTCAGGCCCTGGTGGATGACAGCCACCTGGGCAATCCGCGCCGCGTCACCGTGGGGCTCGACCACAATCGCCTGGCCATGCTGCTCGCGGTGCTCCACCGCCACGGTGGCATCATGGTGGGCGACCAGGATGTGTTCGTGAACGTGGTGGGCGGCGTCAAGGTGGTGGAGACCAGCGCCGATCTGGCGTTGCTGCTGGCAGTGGTTTCCAGCTTCCGCAGCCGCCCTATCCCCAGGGACTGGGTGATCTTCGGCGAAGTGGGCCTGGCGGGAGAAATCCGTCCGGTCCCCAACGGCCAGGAACGCCTGCGGGAAGCCGCCAAACACGGTTTCTGCCGCGCCATCGTGCCCGCCGCCAACGCACCCCGACAACCCATCAAGGGCATGGAAGTCGTGGCTGTGCGGAAAGTGGCGGAGGCGTTGGCGGCGATGGATGGGTAGGGAGTTATCGGTTGTTAGTTTTCAGTTATCAGTTGACAGTTATCAGGGGTGGGCCATGCTGATCCTGTGAACTGTGAACTGTGAACTGTGAACTGTGAACTGTGAACTGTGAACTGACAAATAGACCCATAGCTTACAGCTCTCACCCATGCTATCTTGTACCCACACTGTACATACACAAAACCGATCACCATGACCACCACCGCCAACAAGGAATCTGCAGGCCGCCGTATCAACCTGCGGGTAAGCGAAGAGCTTTGCGAGCTGATCGATGCCGGCGCCCGCGCCTCCCATAAGGACCGCACTGCCTTTATGCTCGAAGCCGCCCGGGAAAAAGCCCTTGCTGCGCTGCTGGACCAGCGTATATTCGAGCTGAGCGACGAGGGCTACCGCCAGGTGCGGGACATTTTTGAACAGCGCCTGAGCGACAACCCGCGCAGCGCCGAACTGATGGCACGGAGGCCCCAGTGGAAACCAGAGCCCCGCGACCGCTGAGCCTGGAACACGACCTGGCGCATTTCAACTGTGGCGAAGAAACCCTGGATTCCTGGCTTCGCGAACAGGCCTGGGCCAGCAGGCGCACCGCTTCCACTTATGTGATCGCGGATCCGGAAAACCGGGTCGCGGGTTATTACTGCCTCAGTTCCGGCGCCCTCATGCGGCGCAGCATGCCCGGCAGCGCCCGGTCGAGGCGCGGCTTGCCTGATCCGATCCCGGTGATTCTGCTGGGCAGGCTGGCCATCGATCAGCGTTATCAGGGCCACGGTCTTGGCGCGGACCTGCTTCAGGATGCGGTTATCCGCGCCATCGATGCCGCACATCAGATCGCCGCCTACGGCCTTCTGGTACATGCCCTCAACGAAAGCAGCTTGGCCTTTTACCAGCGCTGGGGCTTTACGCCTTGCCGGGACCACCCTCTCACCTTGCTGCTGCCCCTGAATCCGTGAAGGGTGGCAGCGCCCTGCTATTCAACCAGTCGATCGAGCACCTGGTCTATGCCGAGTAATGGTATAAGGCGCAGGAGCACCCGGTCCATCACCCCCGGCTCGGCAAAGGCGACACGCTTGGCTTTCCTGTCCTGCCACGAAAGGGTCTGGACGAGGTTGGCTGCCACGACCGAAGGCTTGTCCAGGTTATTGATGGGAACTTCCGTCGGGGCACCGCGGATGCTTGTACTGACGGGACAACAAATCAACAGGCCGGCCTGTTGATTATAGGCTCTGGACGAGAGCACCAAGGCTGACCGGTATTTTCCTATCTCTCTGCCCTTGGTGGGTTCAAAATCCAGCCAGACGATTTCGTTTCTGTCGGGCACGTAGCGGGCCATTAAAAGCCACTCTCTCCGTCATCCAGCGCCGCCAGCTCGTCCGCATGCGCGGAGTAGGGAGTCAAGCCCTCCAAAAGCTCCTTTTCCGAATAAGGCAACGTCAGGCGGCGACGTGCCGGCTTTTCGGTTGATGCTTCAATGATGATCTTCCCGTCCACCACCTTGAGGCTGATGGGGCTGGCAACCTCCAGTTGAGCGGACGCCAGTATTTTGCTCGGCAGGCGCACTGCGGCGCTGTTGCCCCAACGTTTGATTTCAGTTTCCATGCGGCCCAAATCTTCGTATCTACATTTGTAGCCACAATAGATATCTTCCGCATGGTTGTCAATTCGGAAAAACCGTGATTCCGGCTATTGTGAGAACAGCCACAGACAACCGGACGTCCAGTCCTCACACTGGCAAAGCGTTACTGTTGATCGGCGATTTCAGCACGAAAGAGGAATGTACGCCGGTCACGCCCTCGATGCGGGTGATCTTGTTGAGCAGGAACTGCTGATAGGCGTCCATGTCCTCCACCACCACTTTCAGTTGGTAATCGGCGGTCTGGCCGGTGATCAGGTGACATTCGAGCACTTCCGGATAGTGCGCAATGGTCTCTTCAAAGCGTTCGAAACGCTCCGGGGTGTGGCGGTCCATACTGATCTGGATGAAGGCCATCAGTTTGAGTCCCAGCTTGCGGGCATTGAGACGCGCGCCGTAACCTTCGATGATGCCTTCTTCCTCCAGGCGCCGGACTCTGCGCAAACAGGGAGAGGGCGACAGGCTCACCGCTTCCGCAAGATCCTGATTGGAGATGCGGCCCTCCCGCTGCAGGCGCTGCAGAATGGCGCGATCATAAGCATCGATTTCCATAAATTGCCCCACCATACTAATTATTGAAATAATATTGCGAAAAACAGACAAATCAAGGCCAACTTGGCAATTTTTCACCTTCCTGACGCGTTACACTGTTTCCGTCTGAAATCTCCCAGGGCCACAAGCCCGGTTCAAATGATGGGAGTACCGGCCGCAGGGCAATCCCCGGCGCCGGTTTTCAGGCACCAGCCGACTCAACCTCAGCGGAGAACCCGATGATCAGCAACCCAGCCAGCAAGTACCGCGCTTTTGCGCCCATCACCCTGCCCGACCGCCAGTGGCCGAACAAGGTAATCACCGCGCCTCCCGTGTGGATGAGCACCGATCTGCGCGATGGCAACCAGTCTCTCATCGACCCGATGTCGGTGGAAACCAAGCTGCGCTTCTTCGAAATGCTGGTGGAGATCGGCTTCAAGGAGATCGAGGTGGCGTTCCCCGCCGCCTCCGACACCGACTTCAACTTCGTGCGACGCCTCATCGAGGAAAACCGCATCCCCGACGACGTCACCATCGAGGTGTTGACCCAGGCACGGCGCGAGCTCATCGAGCGCACCGTGGAATCCCTGCGCGGCGCGCGGCGCGCCATCGTGCACATGTACAACCCCACGGCGCCGCAATTCCGTCGCATCGTGTACAACACCGACCGCGCCGGCTCCAGGGCCATCGCCGAGCAGGGCACGCGCTGGGTGCGGGAATTCACCGCCCGCCACCCCGAAACCGAATGGGTCTATCAGTATTCACCCGAGGTGTTTTCAGGCACCGAGCTGGACTTTGCCGTTGAGGTCTGCGACGCGGTGAGCGCCATCTGGCAGCCCACCCCCGAGCGCAAGATGATCATCAACCTGCCCGCCACGGTGGAGATGGCGACGCCAAACGTCTACGCCGACCAGATCGAGTGGATGCACAGGAACCTCAAGCGCCGCGACAGCATCGTGCTGAGCGTGCACCCCCACAACGACCGCGGCACCGCCGTGGCCGCCGCCGAGCTGGCGGTGATGGCGGGCGCCGACCGGGTGGAAGGCTGCCTGTTCGGCAACGGCGAGCGCACCGGCAATGTGGATATCGTCACCCTGGCACTCAACCTCTACACCCAGGGCGTGCATCCTGGGCTGGATTTCTCGCGTATCGAGGCCATTCGCCATACGGTCGAGGAATGCAACCAGTTGCCGGTGCACCCGCGCCACCCCTATGCCGGCGAGCTGGTGTTCACCGCCTTTTCGGGTTCACATCAGGACGCCATCAAGAAAGGCTTCGAGCAGCGCCGGGACGGCGACATCTGGGAAGTGCCCTACCTGCCCATCGACCCCGCGGACCTCAGTCGCGGCTACGAGGAAGTGGTGCGCGTCAACAGCCAGTCCGGCAAGGGCGGTGTAAGTTTCATCCTGCAACAGCGTTACGGCCTGGAGCTGCCGCGCCGCCTGCAGATCGAGTTCAGCCGCGTGGTGAAAAGCTTCACCGACAAGGCGGGCCGCGAAGCCACCAGTGAGGATATCTTCGCTCTGTTCGAGGACACCTACCTGCACCGCGATGCACCGCTCCAGCTGGTCGACGCGCAGAGCGTCAGCCACAGCGGTGAGCGCGCCAGCACCACCGAGGTGAAAATCGATTACCGCGACAGCGGCAGGCCGCAGCGCGCGGCGGGCAGCGGTCGTGGCGCCATCGAAGCGACCGTCGCGGCGCTGGGCGGCAACATCCGGGTGGTCGACTACCATGAGCATGCGCTCGGCGCCGGCACCACCGTGGACGCCGTCTGCTACATCGAAATGCAGATCGACGGTCAACCCGCCATTTTCGGCGTAGGCATCGACCGCAATATCACCAGCGCGGCGATCAAGGCGATCTTCAATGGCCTCAACCGGCATCTGGAAGCCCATGTTCCCGCAGTGGAAGAGCAGGCCATCTTTGCGGCGACCACGTGAGGCAAAATACCCAGCCCGACTTGCGGGGTTTCACCCGTAGGTTGGGCTGGCGAAGGAAGCCCAACAGGAAGTCCCTCGCAGGTGTTGGGCTTCCTTCGTCAGCCCAACCTACACACCTTCATCGGCGTAGGCATCGACCACAATATCACCAGCGCGGCAATCAAGGCGATCTTCAACGGCCTCAACCGGCATCTGGAAGCCAATGTTCCCGCGGTGGAAGAGCAAGCCATCTTTGCGGCGACCACGTGAAACAAAATACCCAGCCCGACTTGCGGGGTTTCACCCGTAGGTTGGGCTGACGAAGGAAGCCCAACAGGAAGTCCCTCGCACGTGTTGGGCTTCCTTCGTCAGCCCAACCTACACACTCGCGTGTACAGGTATCTTGAACCACTTCAAACTGCCCAGGCGCTGCAAGATACTGGCGGGACAGGTTGTCGAGTTCAATGAGCAGAAAATCACCGTTAATGCATGAAACACCGGATGTTTAGGAACTGTAAGCTTTAAGCAGAATTCCAGGGCGTGTCGGACTTTGGGTGGTTTTCTAGCGAAAAGGGGGTTTATACTTCTACTCCACTTTCACCAGCGCCACAGGTGCGCCGTTTCGGACGCGTCGCCAGGATAGCGCGTTTCAGCGTCTGTTACACAAGGGGAGACGCCGATGGCCGAAGCAAGCACGGTGGCGCCGACCGGGGGCGAAGAAGCACGCGCCAGGCGCCTGCAATGGCGCATGCTGATCGGTTTCGTCGCTGGTCTGGCCGCAGGGCTGGCGGTCTATCATGGCGCCGCCGACGCGCCCTGGGTAGATACTGTCACCACCTATGTCACCGGGCCGATCGGCCAAATTTTTCTGCGCTTGCTGTTCATGTTGGTAATCCCGCTGCTGGTTTCTGCGCTGATCGTCGGGGTCGCCGAAATGGGCGAAGTGCGCTCGCTCAAGACGGTCGGGCTGCGCACGCTCATCTATACCGTCGTCGTGTCATCGATCGCTGTCACGGTCAGCCTCGCCTTGGTCAACGCGCTGAAGCCGGGGGCGGGGATCGACCCGGCACTTGCACGTACCCTGCTTGTCGAGGGCTCCGCGCGCGCCGGATCCATCATCCAAAGCGCGCACGAATCGAAATCGGGGGTAGAGGCGATCGTCGCCATCGTCCCCAACAATTTCTTCAATGCGATGAGCCAGAACGATGTGCTCGCGGTGATGTTCTTCGCACTCTTCTTCGGCATCGGGCTGATGCTCGTCCAGACGCCGCAGACACAAGTGCTCAAGACCATGATCGAGGGCGTGTTCGAGGTGGCGATGAAACTGATTGGCCTCGTTATCCAGCTTGCACCCGTTGCCATCTTCTGCTTCATGTTCAATCTCGCGGCGCAGTTTGGCTGGGATATGATCGTCCGCCTGTCAGCTTATGTCGGGGTCGTGCTGCTCGCGCTTGGCTTGCAGATGTTCGTGATCTTTCCGGTCATCCTGCGCACGCTGGCCGGGAAGTCGCCGATCGCCTTCTTCCGCGAAACGCAGGAGGCTTTCGTGATGGCCTTCGCGACTGCTTCGTCGAACGCGACGCTACCAACGTCACTACGTGTCGCACAGGATCAGTTGCGCCTGCCCGACCGCGTCGCGCGCTTTGTTCTAACCATTGGCGCAACCGCGAACCAGAACGGCACCGCGATGTTCGAAGGTGTGACAGTAATCTTTCTCGCGCAATTCTTCAGCATCGATCTGACGCTGACACAGCAGATTTCAGTGATGCTCGTCTGCATCCTCGGCGGCATCGGCACAGCGGGCGTGCCGGCGGGATCGCTGCCTGTGATCGCGTTGATTCTCGCCTCGACCGGCGTACCACCCGAAGGCATCGGGCTGGTGCTCGGCGTCGACCGCTTCCTCGACATGTGTCGCACCGTACTTAACGTCATCGGTGATCTGGTCGCCGCGACGGTAGTGTCGGCGGGAATCGAGGATCAGCCGGTGACAGCTGCGCCGCGGGCCTGACGCCACACCACTGAAGCCGCAGAAGCGACGCAGGCTCTCGATCGCGTACAAGGCATCTTCCCTCTGCCGACCCGAAAAGTTGAACCAGTTCAGCGCGCCCCTAAATCATGCCCCCTCGCCCCGTAGGTTGGGCTGACGAAGGAAGCCCAACAGGAAGTCTCTCGCAGGTGTTGGGCTTCCTTCGTCAGCCCAACCTACACACCTTCAAGGAGTGCTAGCTGCCACGAAACGCTGCCTTGCGCTTTTCAACCATGGCCGCCACGCCCTCGCGCATATCGTGAGAGGTGCTGCAGCGCGCCAGCGCTTGCGCTTCCGCCGTGAGCTGCTCGGAAATACTCGACTGCAGGGAGTCGTTGATCAGGCGACGGCCTTCGGCGATGGCGAGGGTCGGGCCGCTGGCGAGGCGGGCGATGACTTCCTCGGTTTTTTCTTCGAGCTTGTCGTCCGGCACCACCCAGTTGACCAGCCCCAGCTCCCGCGCTTCCTCCGCCAGCAGGCGATCGCCGAAGAAAGCGATCTGCTTGGCGCGCCGTGCACCGACGGCACGGGGCAGAAAGTAGGTGGTGGCAGCGTCCGGCGGCAGGCCCATTTTGACGTGACCGAGGATGAAGCAAGCGGTCTGCGATGCGATGGCCAGGTCGGCGCCCGCCACGAAGGACAGGGCACCGCCCACGGCATAGCCGCGCACGCTGCACACCACGGGAATGTCGAGACGCTCGAGGGTGGTCCAGATGGGGATTTGATCCAGCGCCTTCTGCTCGAAATCGGCGGCGATCTGCGCTTCGGGCCTGGCCAGGCCGCTGGTGAAGTTATCGAAGTCGCCGCCCGCCATGAAATGGTCGCCAGCGCCGCTGATCGCCAGGCAGCGCAGCCCCGGCGTACTCTCCACCGCGCGCAGAAAGTCGATGACCTGCGCCACCCCCGTCATGGTGAGAGGGTTGCGCGCCTCGGGGCGGTTGAAGCGCAGCCGCGCCACGCCGCCGGTGATGTCGGTCCAGATATCGCTGGCCATGGGTTCTCCTGATTTATCGTTTGTTGGATGGCTTATCTTAGAGCTTGTTACACAAGCTGGAAACTTCGGCTACGGCCTGTCACTGAGCCATAAGCTGTAAGCTCTAAGTTGAACGCTGGCATAACACAGTTCTTGCAGTGTCCCTGCTTAAAGCTTATGGCTTACAGCTCGCGTCGTCTGTAGCCCAGGTGTACGGGCGACCGAATGGGGAGGCGTCGTGCCCTTACCTCCCGACATCCTCCGTCAAATGAACTTCGCGATGGTCTGTTTCTGGATCTCGCTGGTGCCTGCGTAGATGGTTTCCAGCCGCGCCATGGTGAACAGGCGCGAGATGGGGCTTTCCGTCATGTAGGCGTAGCCGCCGTGGAGCTGAAAGCAGTCGGACGCGGTCTTGTAGACGTTTTCGGTGAACCACAGCTTGATCACGGAGGTGGTGGCCATGTCGAGCTGGTTGGTCACCAGTTTGCGCAGTACATCCAGGCGGAAGGCGTCGCCCACCATCAGGTTGGCCTTGAGTTCCGCAAGCTTGAACTTGGTATTCTGAAAATCGAACACCGTCTGCCCGAAAACCTTGCGGGTCTTGACGAAATCCACCGTGAGATCGAACGCCAATTGCGCCATGGCGTGGGCGCGCACGCCGATCATGGCGCGATCGTAGGGCATCAGGTGGGCGAGGTTTCTGTTCAGCCCCCGCCCCGGTTCGCCGATGATGGCACTTTTCGGCACCCGCACTTCGTCGAGGAAAAGCTCGGCGATGGTGGCGGCCTTTTCGCCCAGGGTATCGAGGCGGCGCCGCGAGAAGCCCTTGGCATTGGGGTCATCGAGCAGGAACATGGTGATGGAGCTCGGTCCACGCTCCAGATCCTCGTCGGTCTTGGCCAACATCAGGAACAGATTGGCCGTCATGCCACTGGAGATATAGCACTTCTGGCCGCTGATGAGATAGTCATCACCGTCGCGGCGCGCCCGCGTGCGCATCGCCATGATGTCGCTACCCGCGTCAGGTTCGGTGAGCCCCAGCGCCCAACTGCGCTCGCCGGCGAGAATCTGGGGCAGGTAGGTGCGCTTCTGCTCCTCGCTGCCGAACTCCAGCAGGGTGGTCGTCATCAGGTCCGTGGTGAGATAGGGCCCGATGCTGGCGCCGCCCACGGTCTTGCCCAGCTCCTCGCCCATGATCAAGGTATAAAGGATATCGCCGCCCGGGCCGCCGTATTCCTCGGGAATCATGGTGCCGAGAAAGCCCGCCTCGGCGCCTTTCTGCCACAACGCCTTGGGATAGCCATTCTCGGCTTTTTCCCATTCCTTGTAATAGGGTTCGATCTCTTTCTCTATGAAGCGGCGGAAGCTGTTGCGGAAGGCTTCGTGCTCCGGCGTGAACACACCGTCGACCAGTTCGATGCCGGGCTCATACTTGGGAATGCAGTTCAGGGAAAGATTGTTTTGCACGTCTGCCTCCAGGGCATGGGTTATATGTCGGATTCGCACACGTGGCGCAGCTCAACAGAAAACCCGGCACGGTGTCGCGCCAGACTATATAATGACTCCCGGTCACATTAAAGTCGCATTCCTTACACCATGACAGACAATAACACCACAGGTTACAAACGCTTCGAAGTTCGCAAGGCGCCGCGCCAGCGGCGTTCCCGGTCCACGGTCGAAAGCATCAAGCAAGCGGCCCTGGAACTGGCCGCGCAGGAAGGCTTCACCGAACTCAACACCACCCAGATCGCGGAGCGCGCCGGCGTCAGCAAGGGCTCCCTGTATCAGTATTTCTCCAATCGCGAAGCCATTTTCATGGCGCTGTTCGAGGATGCCACCACGGGCATGGCGGAAGTCATGAAGGCGCTGTATCTGCAGATTCTCGATTTGCCGCCCCACGAAGGCATCCCGAAAGCTATTCGCCGCCACCTGGAGCTGTTCCGCCAGCATGAGCTGATCTTCCTCACGCTGCCAGGCCAGGTTCCGCAACTGCGCCTGGCGAGCCAGCCGATTACCTATGAGAGCATGATCGCGCGTTTCACACGCACCTATATCCGCGAGCGCATCCCGGAAATCAGCGACAGCGACCTCGAACGCCGCGCCTTTTTCATCCACGAGATCGTCAAAGGCTGCATCGCCAGCTTCGTCAGCGACCGCCCGGCGAAAATCAGTGACCGCAGCTTTGTCGAGGATCTTTCGGAAATCATCATCGGCTACTCGCTCAAAGGCGCGCAGTGACACCGGGGCTTGCCCAAGCCTCCCGGTACAACCCGCTGACAGGATAACCAGCAGCCACCCGCGGCTGTGGCAAGAAAACCCTTACTTTCCTTAATGATAATAATTATCATTAATTGTTGATATTGATTATTAATTAAAATAATATCCAGTCCGCCACTGCCCTGAAACGGCTCTATCCGCGGGCTCTCCCGCAATAAAAGCAAGGAGGTTCACCATGCTCACCGGCTCAAAATCTTTGGCCATCGCCGCGCTGCTCTCCAGTATCGGCAGTTTCAGCCTGTCCACCCAGGCCCACACTCCCTACCTCGCCCCCGGCAGTTTCACCCCCTTGCAGCAAGGCTGGGTAACTCTCGATGCCTCGTTCGCCGACACCTTTTTCGTTCCCGAAGTGGTGTTCGACAACAGTGAGTTCGCCGTGCTGAACCCCGCCGGCCAATGGGAAACACCGGCGACAGTAGAACGCCTGCGCACCCGCGCTGTCGTCGAACATCGACTCGGCGAGAAAGGCACCTACAGATTCAGCACCGGCGTGCGCCAGGGCGCGATATTTCGTTTCTACGAGCTCGACGGCGAGCGCAAGGCCACCCGCGACCCTGACGAAGTACTGCCTGCCGGCGCCACCCTACTCGACCACTTCCAGGCCATCACCCTGGCGGAAACCTACATCACCCAGGGCCCGCCGACAGAGGCGGCCCTCAAGGCTCGCGGCCAGGGGCTCGAGGTGGTCGCCGTCACCCACCCCAGCGACGTCTACGAAGGAGAGGCTTTCCGGGTACAGGTCCTGTTCGACGGCAAAGCGCTGGCGGAGCAGGACATTCGCGTCTTCGCAGCCAATGGTGGTGACGACGAGCCCGTTATCGATGCGAAAACCGACAAGGAGGGCTTTGTCGACCTGACACCTCCCGCGGCGGGCGTCTACCTGCTGCAGATCCGCTACCGCCACCCGGCTCCGGCGGGGGCAGCAGCTCCCAATTACAGCCATACCTACACGCTGGCATTCGAAGTCGCCCAACAATGATGCTACGCAGCCAACAGATATCTTTGATCCACAGCAGAGAAAACACCATGAAAATACTCATCAAAACCCTTCTGTCCTCGTCGCTGGTGGCGCTCGCCGCCTGCCAGACCAGTCCACAGGGACAGGAACAAAACGCAGCACTCGAAGCACCCCGGTCAGCGCCCTCCGCTATCGGCCGCGGCACGGGCATGGGCACGGGCGAAGAGGCGCGCAAAGGCTATATCGAAGAGCTCGACAGCAATAGCGATGGCCGCGTTTCCCGCGCGGAAGTCGAACAGTTTCGCAACCAGCGCTTCAGCGATGCGGACACCAACCGCAACGGCGTGATCGATGAAACCGAGTATGTCGACGAATATGCCGCACGCCTGGATCGCCAGATCGACAGCGAACGGAAAAGCCACGTCGAACAAACCAATACCCGCTTCAAATCCCTGGACAAGAATGACGATGGCGTTGTCTCCTGGGACGAATACAAAGCCTCCGGCGATCGCGCCTTTGCCCATTTCGACCCGGACAACAGCGGCCGCGTCAGCGCCAGTGAGGAACAGCTCGGCAAACCCGGCACCCGCACCCGTGGCAGCAGTGTGCTGGCCATGCCCACCTCCCACTCCATCGCCGGTTTCATGGAACTCTACGACGACGATGCCGACGGTGTGGTCACTCGCACGGACTTCGACACCCAGCGCCGCCAGGCCTTCGACGCCACCGACAGCGACGGCAACGGGGTGCTCAGCGCCACGGAGTACCACGAGGAATTCGCCGCGCGCGTGGAGCGCCAGGCGGAAAGCGTGCGCGAACGCCAGCTCAAGCAGGCCCGTGTTCGCTTCGGTGTACTCGACAGCGACAAGAACGGCGGCATCAGCCTGGAGGAATACGTCGCAATGGGCATGCGCAGCTTCAATACCTGGGATACCGACGGCGATGGTTTTGTATCCGCACAGGAGCCTCTGCCACAACGGTCCGCGCAACAGGCATCCTCCAGGGGCGATATGAAAAAGACCGATGGCAAGAAAGACGCCGCTGCCCACTGATCGACGCACAGGCCAGGCAACGATGCAGACCCCTCCGACATACCCATACGATTACAGGCGACCGCCCCGGAAATGGCGCCGTGCGCCCCTGGCGCTGGTGCTCGTTCTGGGCCTGGGAGCCGCCCCCGGCCAGGCCGCGGAGCAGATCATCCAGCGTGACGGCGTGCTCGGCACCGGGTTCACCCTGACGCTGGCGGGCGTCGAAGAAAGTGACGGCCAGGCGGTGGGGGCCGCCGTACTGGCCGAGATCGCCCGTCTGGAAAACATTCTCAGCATCCATCGCGAAGACACGGAGCTGGCTCGCCTCAACCGCGGCGACAACACCGGAGCTCCTTCACCGGAGCTACTGGAAGTACTGCATCTGTGCGAGCAATGGCGCGACAAAACCGCGAACAGCTTCAGTTGCCGCCTGGGCGCGCTGACGAACACCTGGCGCGAAGCCGAATCCCGCGGCGAGGTGCCCGAGCGCGCCACGCTGCGCAAAGCGGCCCTCGCCATTACGGACGCGCCCCTGGCCGTTTCAGCGCGGCATGTCGAATTGCATGGCCTGCGCATCGACCCCGACGGCCTGGCAAAAGGCTTCATCGTCGACGCCGCCCTGGCCAGGGCCAGGGAACTGGCGCCGCAAGCACAGGGCATTGCCATCGACATCGGCGGCGATGCGGTCTACTGGGGAGTCAACGAGGCGGGGCAGCCCTGGCGCGTCGCCTTCGCCGCGCCGGAGCGCAGCGCGGACAACGATGCCTACCAGGGCGTGCTGGCACTGGAGAACCGCGCCGTCGCCTTCAGCGGCCACGAACGGCGCTACTGGCGCATCGACCACCGCCGCTTCAGCCATATCATCGATCCCGAGGACGGCTGGCCCGCCACCTTTGCCCCCTCTGCGGTAGTGGTTGCCGGAGACGCCACAACCGCCGATGCCCTGGCCACCGCCTTGACGGTCATGCCGATTACCGAGGGCCTGGCGCTGATCGACCGCCTGCCGGATGTGGAAGCCCTGGTGATGACGGACGGCGGCAGTACCTTCGCCTCGGCGGGTTGGTACCCGCTGCTGGCCCCCGGCTCCCAACCGCCTCCGCCCTGGGATGCGGGAATGCGCTTCGAAATCGAGTACCAGATACCCACGCTGAATACGGCGGAGTACCGCCGTCCCTACGCGGCGATCTGGATCACCGACGAGAACAAGAACCTCGTGCGCCAGTTGGCCGTTCACGGCACCAGTTTGCGCTGGCTGCGGGAAGTGCCGCTGTGGTGGCGCCGCCACGGGCGGCGCGATGAATCCGCCATCGACGGCCTGGCGCGCCCGACACCAGCCCCGGGACAGCACTTGCTGGCATGGGACGGCCGCGACGACAAGGGCCGTGGCGTGGCACCGGGCAACTATGTCCTCCATCTGGAGGCCGCCAGGGAGCACGGCGGGCGAGAGCTGATCACACTGCCCTTCTCCCTCTCCGGGCAGGCGTTCGACAGTGAAGTCCGCGGCGAGAGTGAACTGGGGCGCATCAGCTTGAGGTTGATTCCCGGCCCCTGACATTTTCTGCACTGCGCAGCCTGCACCGAAGGGCCAAGGCCGTCCCCCGGCAATCGGGGCCAACCAAGGCCCTGGCAGAAATCACCCCCCATGAACCATGACGGAGCAGGGGTTTTTTACAAGGCAAAAGTGATACTACTTCTCATTTCGATATGAGTTTTTATATCAACAACCAAGAGGACAAATGCGATGATCAAGGAATTTCCGTCCACAGGACACACGCGGCTGTTACCACTGGCGCTGGCCGTCATTCTGGCCAACGGCGCCATGGCGCAAGACGCTGACACGGCGCAGCAAGCCACCCCCGCGCTGGACAAGGTAACGGTTTCATCCACCGTTATGCAATCCACCACCGAAAACACCCAGGTCATCGACAGCCAGGAGATCGAACGCAACCAGGCGCGCAACCTCGACGACCTGCTGCGCTACACCCCCGGCGTCGATGTCGACAACATCGGCCGCTTCGGCTCCAGCGGCTTCAACATCCGCGGCCTGGACGCCGACCGGGTGGCGATCACCGTCGATGGCATCAGCCTGGCGGAAACGCTCGACCCGCAGTCCAACGCACCTTATGGCTACTTCAGCGGCGGCCGTGGCGGCATCGACATCGATTCGATGAAGGCGGTCGAGATCATCAAGGGCGCGGACTCCATTACCGCCGGCAGCGGCGCCCTGGGCGGCGCCGTGGTGTTCGTCACCAAGGACCCGGCGGACTACCTGAACGCGGAGGGCAACGATACCCACGTCGGCATCAAGACCGGCTTCGCCAGCGCCAACGACGAACGGATGGCGACGGCGACCCTGGCCAACCGCACCGGCGCCCTGGAAACCATGCTGCTCTACACGCTGCGCAGAGGGCAAGAGACCGAAGGCTACCACACCGGCTCGAGCGGCAATGTCGAAGGAGCCGCCCGGGAAGTCGCCGATCCGCTGGACTACGACAACGACAACCTTCTGTTCAAGCTCCACTATCATGTCAACGACGATCACCGCCTCGGCCTGGTGGTGGAGCGTTTCGAGGGCAGCAACGAGCTGAGCAGCCTGAGCAGGGTCAGCTCTTCTTATCTCACTCATGACAGCGACGACAAGGTCGAGCGCGACCGCTACGGTGTCAACTGGCTGTGGAAAGCCGACAATGCCCTGTTCGACGAACTCGACTGGCGCTACGACTACCAGAACTCCTACACCCTGGGCCTCACCCTCATGACCATCCCCAGCGGTTGCCCGGCGGGTGCCGGCTCGCCGGCGGTATCTCCCTGCCTGCGCACCGAAGACCGCGACTTCGAACAGGAACTGCACAAGACCGCGCTGCACCTTGACAAGGTCATCGCCGGGCACAGCATCAGCTACGGCCTGGGCTGGGAAGAGAAAAGCGTCGATTACTCCCACACCCTGACCCGTTATGTAGGCACCACCTCGGAAGTCGGCGTGGGCTGGCCCACCTACGGCAACGATTTCGTGCCCGAGACCAAGGTGCAAGCCTGGAATCTCTATGCACGCGACCAGTTCAGCCTCATCGAAGACCGGCTGACGGTCAACGTCGGCGTTCGCTATGACCGCTACGACTACTCCCCGTCCCTCGACAGCGCCCAGTACACGGACAGGGCCGGCACCGTCGCCGACGTGAGCTTCTCCGCCCTCAGCTGGCAGTTGGGCGCAAGCTGGAACCTGACCCCCAACCACGTGATCTGGGCCCAGAGCGGCTCGGGCTTCCGCGCGCCGACGGTGGAGGACATGTACTTCGCGCCATCCACCTCGACCGCCACCGACGTCGCCAGCGGCCAGCAGGTGGACCTGTGGAACACCGTGCCCAACCCCGGCCTGGAAGCGGAAGAAAGCCTCAACCTGGAGATCGGCTATCGCTGGCAGGGTCCGCGCCACGCTGTCGGCATTTCCGTGTACCGCAACGAATACAATGACTTCATCGATTACGCCGACTACGTGCGCAACCCCGACGTCGAATACCAGACATGCAGCGGCGGCACCTGCGCCAGCGTCTTCGGCGACACCTACCGGATGCTCGCCAACACCAACAAGGCCACCATCGAAGGCGTGGAAGTGGAAGGCCGCTGGCTGCTGGGCCAGAACTGGAGCCTGCGCGCGGCCTACTCCTGGAACGAAGGCGAGGATGACGACGGCACCCCGCTGCAAAGCATCGTGCCACCCTCCGGCGTGGTCGGCATCGGCTACACCGCCTCCGACGACCGCTGGTCAGTGGAAAGCAGCCTGGTGTACGTCAGCAGCAAGGATGCCAGCGATGCCTCCACGTACGACAGCGCGAGAGGCTCGAACATTCCCAGCGCCTATTTCGACGGCGACAATGATTACACCGTGGTCGACCTGCAGGCACGCTACGACATCACCCCCAACCTGCGCCTGAACGCCGGCATCTACAACCTCTTCGACGAGGAGTACATTCGCTGGCAGCGCATCCGCTTTGCCGAGGAAGGCACCGCGGTCTTTCGCGGAGGCGTCTCCGGCGATGGCATCCGCCGCTTCACCGAACCGGGCCGCAACTACCGCCTGACCCTGGCTTACGCATTCTGACCCCGTATCTCGATCATCTCCCCCCACTGAGGCCCGCAAGGGCCTTTTTTTTGTGCCACCCAAAACACTCTCTCATTGCCATGCGCCGCCGGGCAATACAGCCCGACGGGAATCCGTCACGCTTCTTTGTCAGACTGCGACAGCAGGGCTACAATTCCCGGCTTCCACTTCCTCTTCCGGATGTCAGCCATGTCGCTTTTCTCTTCCCAGCCGCGCATCGTCATCGTCGGCGGCGGTGCCGGCGGATTGCCCCTCGCCACCTATCTCGGGCGCCGTCTCGGCAAACGCGACAAGGCGGAGATCACGCTGGTGGACAGCAACAGCATCCACGTCTGGAAACCGCGTTTTCACGAGGTCGCCACCGGCGCCATCGACGCCGACCTCGACGCCGTGGATTATCGCGGCCACGCGCGCATGAACCATTACAGCTTCGAACTGGGCAGCTTCACCGGTCTCGACCGGGAGGCTCGCGAGGTTCACCTGGCGCCGCTGATCGATGCCGAGGGCCGCGAGATTCTCCCGAGCCGCAAGCTGCCCTACGACTACGTGGTTCTGGCCATCGGCAGTCAAGGAAACGATTTCAATGTGCCCGGCGTGCGCCAGCACTGCATGTTTCTCGACACCCGCGAACAGGCGGACCGCTTCCATGACCGCTTTCTCAACATCTGTCTGGCGGCCAACTATTCCAGCCAGCCCATCAGCGTGGCGATCGTCGGTGCCGGCGCCACCGGCGTCGAACTCGCCGCCGAGCTGCACCATGCCGTCGATATGCTCAAACGCTACGGCCACAAAAAGCTGGCGCGCGAGCGCCTCCATGTGCACCTGATCGAAGCGGGCCCACGCATCCTGCCCGCCCTGAACGAGCGCGTTGCCACTGCGGTTCACACCGAGTTGAGGAGAGAGGGGGTACAGATCCACATCGCCACCCAGGTCAACGAAGCGCGGGAGCGGGTTCTGGTGACTCGCGACGGCGAAGAAATCGAAGGGGATCTGCTGGTTTGGGCCGCGGGCATCAAGGCGCCGCCCCTTCTCGCCGCGCTCGGTCTCGAAACCAACCGCATCAACCAGGTAGTGGTGGAACCGACCCTGCAGGCCAAGGGTGACGAACGCATTTTCGTGATCGGCGACTGCGCAGCCTGCGCCATGGGCGAGGGCAAGCAGGTGCCGCCCCGCGCCCAGTCCGCTCAGCAGATGGCCGCGCAAACCGCCGCAAACCTCGTGCGTCTGACCAAGGGCGAAACGCCCAAACCCTTTCGCTACAAGGACAAGGGTTCACTGGTTTCCCTGTCCCAGTTCACCTCGATCGGCACGCTCATGGGCAGTCTCAAGGGCGGCCAGTTGTTCATCGAGGGGCGCCTCGCGCGCACCATGTATATCAGCCTGTATCGCCTTCACCAGGCGGCACTCTACGGTTGGCCCCGCACGCTGCTGTTACTGGCCGCCGGGCGCTTCAATCGCCTGGTGCGACCGCGCATGAAGCTGCACTAACCAGTAACCTGTTGGGCTCGTAGGGGCAATTCATGAATTGCCCCTACAACCACCGGTGCCAGTCCAGGGTAGATGCGCCTCACAAGTGTTGGGCTTCGTTCCTCAGCCCAACCTACGACCTACAGCGCCACCATCGCCTTGAAGCCGCCCCAGAACATGCGCTTGCCGTCGAACGGGATATTGTCCGGCCCCATCTCCGCCAGGCGCGGGTCGTTCATGATCTGTTCGTTGATGCGGTCGCGCTCTTCTCTGGATTTGTAGGCGATCCAGGAAAACACCACCGTCTCACCTTCTTCCAGTTTGACGCTCTGGGGAAAAGAGGTGTGTTCTCCTGCCTTGACGTCGTCCGCGACGCATTCCACGTACTCCAAGGCACCGTATTCCTTCCATATTTCGCCCGCCTTGCGAGCGAGAGTGCGGTATTCCTCGAGCCGGGCGAGAGGCACGGGCACGACAAAACCATCGACGTAGTTCATGGTCATTCCTCATCAGGCGTCCACACAGGGCTTCAGACAGTTGATCATCCAGGGCGTTCCGAAACGGTCGGTCACCATCGCGAAACGCTGCGCCCAGAAGGTTTCCTCCAGCGTTTCATCCCTTGTCGAACGGCGCACAGCGCTTTCGACAGGAGTTACCGCCCGGTTCCCGTGTCGCGGCCGGCGTATCGGAAGACGAGGTCAGGAATGGGCGGGCTCTGCCTCGGCCAACTCGCGGGCGCGGGTGCTGGCACTGGCGGCGCGGTGGTCCTTGGCGATGAAGCTGTAGATGGTCGGCAGGACGAACAGGGTGAACAAGGTGCCGACGAGCATGCCCATCACCACCACGATGCCGATGGCGAAGCGGCTGGCGGCGCCCGCACCGCTGGCGAACAGCAGGGGCACCAGGCCCGCGACCATAGCCGCCGTGGTCATCAGGATCGGGCGCATGCGCACCCGCGCCGCCTTGCGCACGGCCGCGGTGCGGTCCAGGTTCTCGTGAACCTGAATCTCGTTGGCGAACGCCACCATCAGGATGCCGTGCTTGGAGATCAGCCCGATCAGCGTCACCAGCCCGATCTGGGTATAGATGTTGAAGGTGGTGAAGCCCAGATACAGCGGGACCAGCGCGCCGCACACCGCCAGCGGCACGGTGACCAGGATCACCAGCGGATCGCGGAAGGACTCGTACTGCGCCGCCAGCACCAGGAAGATCACCACCAGGGCGAAGATGAAGGCCACCGTCAGGCGGTCGCCCTCGGTGACGTACTGGCGGCTGTCGCCCAGCCAGTCGATGGTGGCGCCAGGCGGAAACTCCTGGTTTTTCAGGAAATCCACCGCCTGGCCCATGGTGACGCCGGGCGCCAGCACCGCCGACAGGGTGGTGGCGTTCATCTGGTTGAACTGCGGCAGGCGGTTGGCCTGGGGGCGCACTTCCACGCTGGTCACCGTGGACAGGGGCACCAGCTCACCGGATTCGGTCTTGACGTAGTACTGGCCGAGGTTCTCGGGGCTGAGGCGCTGCTCGCGCGGCACCTGGGCGATGACGTCGTAGGAGCGGTCGTACCAATTGAAGCGGTTGATGTAGTTCTCGCCCACCAGCACCGCGAGGGTGTCGGCGATGGCCTGCATTGTCACCCCCAGTTCGCCGGCCTTGGCGCGGTCGATAGCGATGCGCGCTTCGGGACTGTCGAACGCCAGGTCGCTGTCCACGAACACGAACAGGCCGCTGCCCCAGGCCGCGCCCTTGATCCGTTCCATGGCGGCGTAGAGTGCCGGGAAGTCATCCGAGGAACGCAGCACCATCTGCACCGGTAGACCGCCGCTGCCGGCGGGCAAGGGCGGCGCCTGGAAGGCGGTGGCGTGAACGCCGGTGATGGCGGGGATGCGACGGTTGAGCTCCGCCTGGACCTCCCCGGCCCCGCGCTCACGCTCGTGCCACTCTTTCATGATGATGCCGCCGAAGGCGTTGTTGGGGCTATCCATGCCACTGTTGAAGAAGCTTCTGGCATATTCCGGCATGCTCCGGAAAATGTCGTCGATCGCCAGGGCGTTGCGCGCGGTGTAGTCGATGTTAGCGTACTGGGGCGCCCGCGCGGAGACATACAGATAGCCGGTGTCCTCGCTGGGGGCCAGTTCGCGCTTGACGCCCGAGAACAGCAGCGCGATGCCGGCAAGTACCGCGACGCCCACCAGCAGCACGGCGGGCCGCGCGGCGAGAGTGTGGCCGAGAAGCCGTTCGTAACCGTCTTCCAGACGGTTGACGTTGTGCTCGATGAGCCTGGCGAAGCGCCCCTCGTTGACGCGATCATCGAGCAGCCAGGAACTCATCATCGGCGACAGGGTGAGCGCCACCACGCCCGAGACGATGACCGCGCCCGCCAGGGTGAAGGCGAACTCCTTGAACAGCGCCCCGGTCAGCCCGCCCATCAGCCCGATGGGGGTATAGACGGCGGCCAGGGTGAGCGTCATGGCGATGACCGGGCCGACGATCTCGCGCGCACCCACCAGCGCCGCACGCACCGGCGACAGGCCCTCCTCGATGTGGCGGTGGATGTTCTCGACCACCACGATGGCGTCGTCGACCACCAGGCCGATGGCCAGCACCATGGCCAGCAGCGTCAGCAGGTTCAGTGAAAGCCCGAACGCCAGCATCAGCGCGGCGGTGCCGATCAGCGACAGTGGAATGGTGACCACGGGAATGATGACGGCGCGCAGCGAACCGAGAAACAGGAAGATCACCACCACGACGATGACCACCGCCTCGACCAGGGTCTTGGTCACCTCGTCGATGGAAGCGTTGACGAAGTGGGCCACATCGAACTGATTTTCAACCTGAAGGCCCGGGGGCGCGACGCGCTGGATGTCAGGAATCAGCGCCACGATGGCGGCGACGATCTCCAGGGGATTGCCGTCCGGCGTGGGCGAGATCGCAAGGGTCACGGTGCGCCGGCCCATGCTGATGGAGCTTCTGTCGTAGTTCTGGCCGCCGATCTCGATGGTGGCGACGTCGCCAAGGGTCACCAGGCCGCCCTCCCCGTGCTTGATCACCATCTGGCGGAAGTCGTCGAGGCTGGTCAGGTCGGTGGCCGCGGTGATGTTGAGGGCGGTCTCGGCGCCCTTGAGCTGGCCGGGCGCCGCCTGGATGTTGTTGGCGCGCAGCGCGGCGGCCACGTCCCCCGCCGACAGGCCACGGGCGGCGAGCCGGTCGGGATCGACCCAGATGCGCATCGCCAGTGTCTGCCCGCCGATGACCTCCACCGACGCCACACCGGGCACCGCGGTCATGAGCGGCTGCGCGACGCGGGTCGCAAAATCGGTGATCGCGGGTATCGGCATGTCCTCGGCGACGAAGGCGACGTACTGCACCGCCGAGGCGCCGTCGGTGATCTTGGTGATCACCGGGTCCGTCGCACCGGCGGGCAGCCGGTATTTGACCTCCTGGACCTTGGCCAGCACTTCGGTCATCGAGCGGTCGGCATCGGCGTTGAGCACCAGCTTGGCGCGGATCTGGCTGCGGCCCTGGGTCGAGGTGGACGTCAGGTACTCGATGCCGCTGGCCGTCGCCACCGCCTGGGCCAGCGGCGTGGTGACGAAGCCCTGCATGACGGACTGGGTCGCACCGGGAAAGCGGGTGTCGATGACGATGGTGGCGCTTTCCATCGCCGGGTACTGCCGTAGCGGCAGGGAGTAGAGCGCACTGCCGCCGACCAACAGCAACAGCAGACTGACGACGATCGCCAGCACCGGGCGGCGAATGAACAGGTCGGTGAAGCGCATGGCCCGTCACTCCTCGCCAGGTTGCAGTTGCGTCACCTGAACCTGGGCGCCCGGCGGCACCCGCAGTTGCCCCTCGGTGACGACCACGTCGCCCACTTCCAGCCCCCTGGTGACAATCACCTTCTCACCCGACCTGCGCCCGACCTCCACCCGCACATGATCCGCCTGCCCCCGCGTTTTCGCCTCCGGGCCGCGCACGACGATCACACTATCGCCCATGGCGGTGGCCTGGATCGCCGTGGGCGGCACCACCAGGACATTTTCTTCGGGCGGCAGCTCCAGTTCGGCCGCGACGTGCATGCCCGGCCGCAACGCGCCATCGGGGTTGGACAACAACGCCTGCACGGCGATGTTGCGGGTATCGCGGCTGACGCGTGATTCGACAGCGTTGACCCTGGCGGTGAACGTCCGCCCCGGAAAGGCATCGGTGGTGACACGCACGGTGCCACCCTCGCGAAGCTGGGGCAAATGCTGCTGGGGCACGCTGAAGTTCACGAACAACTCGCTGCTATCGCTCAGGGTCGCGATGGCGTCCCCCGGATTGAGGTACTGCCCGAGGTTGATCAGGCGGATACCCAGGGTGCCGGCGAACGGCGCGCGGATCTGCTTCTGGTCGATGCGCGCGTCCAGTTGCTGCACCTCGGCCAGGGCCTGGTCGCGCTCGGCGCTGCGCTGATCGAGCATCGCGCGGGATTCCGCCCCGGTGGGCACCAGCGTTGTCGCCCGTTCCAGCTGGGTCCTGGCGAGATTGGCGCGGGCCAGCGCGGCGGCCCGGTCGGCCCGCTCCGGAGCGTCGTACAGTTGCACCAGCTTCGCTCCGGCCTCGACCTTCGCCCCCGCCTCAAAGCCGATGGCGACGACGCGGCCGGCGGTTTCGGGAGACAGCAACACCTCGCGGACCGCACTCAGTGACCCCACCGCTTTCAGGGACACCGGCATAGCCATCGGCGCCACCACCATGGCGGCGACCGCCACCGGTGGCCGCTCGGGCGGGACCGAGCCGGCATTACGCCAGGTACGCCAGGCAAACAACGCCGCGAATATCACCACCACGGTGGCCACTGCGATCAAGGCGGCCCACGGCCGGCGCGGCGCGAACCCGCGGTCTTCCGGCCGCACAGGTGACGACGGGTTACTCATGGTTGACTTCCAGGTTTGTTGAACCAGCCCACGGCCACGGAAACCGACAGGACGGCAAGGGGGGCGACCGCGTGCGCGTACTCACCGTGGAGCAGCAAGGTCGCAAGAGCTGCGACCATGACCACGGCCCCCAGCGCCGCGCCCCACAAGCGCAACGGGACGGAGAACACCAGCAGGATCGCGGCGGCCAATTCGAGGATGCCGGTCAGATAGTGGAACCCGTCCGGGTACCCCCAGCGGGCATAGTCGGCGGCGATCTGTTCGGAGACGAAGATGTTGCCTATGCCGCCGACCAGGAAAAATGCCGCCAGCAGGTACGCCAGGACCGCCTTCCACGACAGTTTATTCCCCATAGGACACCTCCCGCGCCGGCGCCGCGCCCCGCAGGAACGTCGCGACGGCGTTATCGACGATCCGGTCGATCTCGGTGGCCGGCAGCGGCTGCGGGTCGAGACCGATCAGCGCACGCAACTGGGCCTCGGCCACCACCATGCTCAGGAACTGCTCGGCAAGCGCCCGCGCGGATACCTGATTCGTGAAATGATGCTGTCGGCCATCGCCCTGGTGCGCCTCGATCCACGCCGCCAGGATATCCGCGCCCTTGCGGTGGCCGGCGCCCATGGCGGCTTGCGCCAGCTCCGGGAAGCGCCTGCCTTCCGCCACCATCAGCCGGTGCAGCGCCAGGGTGCGCGGTTGCAGAACAACGCCCAGCACCCGTCGCCCGAAGGAAGACAGCGCCTGTCGTGGATCATCTTCACTGATACCCAAGCGCTCCAGGGGCTTGGCGATCTCGTCGCACAGGTGCGTCACCACTTCGATGAACAGCCCCTCCTTGCCGCCGAAATGGCTGTAGACATTGCGCCGTGAGCCACCGACACGAGCGATCAGATCATCGACCGCCACCGATTCAAAGCCGCGCTCCAGGAACAGGTCCGCGGCGGTGGCGGTAAGATCCTGAATGCGGCGTGCGCCTTTGGCGGTTCTGTGTTTCGGTGCGGTTTGCGGTTTGGCCATGAGCCGCTCTTCACAAAAAGGTACGGAATAGTACCATACCACTTCGTGTTGTCGAGCGTTTTCCCAACAGCTATCTCATCCACCTTGCAGCAGTGGACGGGATGGCTCCGTATCGCGGGATCGGGCTCTACATCAGTTTGCGAACGACGCGCTCCCTTTCCGTCAGCACCTTCAGCTCCGTCAGGCATTCACGGTAAAAACCGCCGACAACCGCGCCCACATTTGCCTGGATATCGTCCGGCACCGGGTCGGCCTCTGAATACCACAGCACTTCGGTCAGATTCGGTTCGATGGCGAACAGCTGCATGGTGGAGCGAATGTTCTGCAATGGCAGCGCACTTGGCGGCATCAGCGAGTACACAATCCTGTAGTTGTCGGTATCGACCTCGAGCAGTTGTTCGCGGGACACGATGCCGCCTTCGAGATAGGCCACGCGGACACTGCCGATCCCGTGCCCCTCGAGTTCCATGCTCTTGATTGCCGGACACCAGGGCTCCATTGCGCCGAAGCCTGCCACAAATGCCCAGACCCGCCCCACAGGGGCGGCTATGCGAATGTTTTCTCTCACGTATTCCACGGCTTGTCCTCTATCAAAGGGCCGAGTGGCAAGTTCTTTTTTGGAGACTGAATATTTTCTTCATCTGTTGGATTGCCCAAATGAGCGGCCATTTATGGTCATGTCCCGAAAACTGTTTGCCTGGGCGTTTGCAAGAAAATCGGCAGGAAAATTCAATGTTGGCCTGGATACCTCGTCCAACCGTGCAAGCGCATCACTATCGAGCGTCACTTCCAATGCCGACAAATTGGCCTCAAGCTGCTCGACCGTGCGAGCTCCGATGATAGGGGCCGTGACGCCTGGCCGCGATCGCACCCAGGCCAAAGCTATTTGGGCACAACTGAGCTCCAGCTCATCTGCAAGCTGATGAAGAACATCGAGAATTGAGTGTACGCGCTCGTTGTCGGCCCGCGCAATCGAGTCTGCCCGCCCCACAGACTCCGCTTTCATATTGCCCCTGCGGTACTTTCCACTGAGTACTCCGCTACGCAGTGGCCCCCAGGGGGTGACCCCCATCCCAAGCTCGGCCGCCATCGGTACGAGTTCGCCTTCGACGGTGCGTTGAACCAGTGAATACTCGACTTGAAGCGCCACCAATGGTGCCCAGCCTCTAAGCTCGGCGATGGTCTGCGCGCGGGCAACTTTCCAGGCGAAAGTATCGGAAAACCCCAGGTAGCGAACCTTGCCGCTTTGCACCAAAGCATCCATCGCCCGCAGGGTTTCCTCAACCGGGCAGAACGGGTCTTCCCAGTGCTGCCAGTACAGATCGATGTAATCTGTTTTCAAACGGCGAAGCGATGCCTCGCAGGCAGCAATGATGGACTTGCGGTTAGTACCTCCTGCGTTGGGATTGCCTGGCTGCATATTCCCACCGAACTTGGTGGCGATGACGAGCTTGTCACGTCTGGCTGAATCATCACTCAAATAGTCGCCAATAATCTCTTCCGACCGCCCCCCTGTGTAAAGATTTGCCGTGTCGACAAAGTTTCCGCCACGCTCAATAAAGTGGTCGAGAATACGGAGAGACGTGGAAGCGTCAGCCCCAAATCCCCACTCTTCGCCAAATGTCATGGCGCCAAGGCAAAACGGACTGACACGAAGCCCTGAATTGCCCAATGTTACGTAATGGTCAAGTGACATAGTTACCCCACATGTGTATTTGAATTCAAAGGCTACCGATTGTCCCAGGGAGCCGCGAAGAAAAGGAACTCCTCAGTCTTTGGAGTTCCTGTGTAATAGGTGTTGGATATATTTATCACAGCTCGGCAAAAAGCGACCGGATGGTTAATTCATTGATGGCGACATCACCCGGCTCAAAGATCAAGTATTCGATTGCTCTGGCCACCGAGTCCGCACTCAACCGTGGAACGCTGCCATATTTCGGCATTTCGGTATCAGTTCCTCCCGGAGAAATGACTGATACGCGGATCTTCCCTGCAGTCTCCCTACGCAAACCTTCGCTAAGGGTATTGAGTGCAGCTTTCGATGCGGAATAGACCGAGGTTCCAGGCATCACGATACTTCCGGAAACCGATGACACGTTGATGATCTGCCCCGCCCCCTGTCGAAGCATGACCGGAAGCACGGCGTGAATTCCATAGAGCGGGCCCTTGAAGTTCACGTCGATCATCTTTTCCCATTCGTCGACGAGTCCGGCCTCGAGCAAGGATACGGCCGCATACCCGGCGTTGTTCACAAGCACGTCGATGCGGCCGAAATGACGTACAGCGGTATCCGCAAGCGCCTCCATGTCCCGCCGTTGCGAGACATCCGCCTGAACCCATACGACGTTGCTTGCCAATTCTTCCGCAAGCGCAGCCAGCCGCTCGCCTCTGCGCGCCGCGATCACGAGCCGGGCACCCTTCGCCGCCAGCCGCCGCGCCGTGGCTTCACCCATGCCGCTGCTGGCGCCGGTGATGATGACGACTTTACTTTCAGTTTCCATGGGCCCTCCCAATTTCACCCGGTGATGACATCTCTGCGGACTTTCTTACGAATCGGACGGGAACAGTGGACGGAAGGGCGGCGCACCAAGCGTGTCCCGGTGGCTGGCCGGCTGTTTCCCATCCAGGTCGCGGATGCCGTGCTCGCTTGCGTACTCGGCGGCAATGATCGATTGACCGGACAAGGTCATCAGCGCCGGATCTTTCTGCAGGGCGACAAGAACCAGACCCGTGAATTCCGGCGTCTCGTACTGCGCGAGACGTTCCTCGGCGCCGTCCTTTCCCTGCCAGCGCAACTTGTTCATTTCGGTGCGCACTCTGCCCGACCAGATCGACACGGCAGCCACGTTGTGCGGAGCGAGGTCCACCGCCATGTCGTACATCATCTTGTCGCCGCCGGCCTTCTGCGCGCCATATGCCGGGCCGTGGAAATAGCTGACGGCGCCATAGAACGAAATGTTGGCGATCAATCCCCGGCGCTGGCGCACCATCAGCGGGGCACCGTAATAACTGGCGACATACGTCGAGCGGAGTCCGACATCGAACATATCGGCCAACTCCAGGGAGCGCTCCCAAAAGCCGCCTTCGGCGGAGAGCGCAGCCGGCAGGCTGCAAGCATTGTTCACCAAGACGTCGAGCCGGCCCGACTCCTCTTCCACCCGCACGAACAAACGCCGTACATCCTCGTCGTTGGCGTGATCACACTGGACCGCGATACCGCGCCCCCCAGCGGCCGAAACCGCCTCGGCGGTTTCTTCGATCGACCCGGGCAGAGGCGTTCCACTGCCCTTCAGGGTTCGGCCACTAACGTAGACGGTGGCGCCAGTAGCTCCGAAGGCCAATGCCACACCTTTTCCGATACCCCGGCTGGCGCCTGTAACGACAACGACGTTTTTCTCGCTCATGCGTTCTCTCCCAAACGGATTAAAAATATTATTATCGTTTGCGGCCCGCCGCTTGCCTGACTACGGGATTTGTCTGGTGGGACGGATCACGATTTCATTCAATGCGACATGTTCTGGCTGAGATACCGCAAAAACAATCAGTCGGGCAAGATCCCCTGGCTCAAGGGGATGCATTGCCGCCCGCATCTTGTCGAACTGCGCCTTTTTCTCGTCATCGAAGTGATCGAACAACTCGGTATTCACCAACCCCGGGTAAATAACCACCACACGTATGTTGTCGGGCGCCAGCTCCTTGCGGAGCGATTCGGAAAACGTCGCCACCGCGGCCTTGCTGGCGCTGTATGCCGCACCGCCGGGCAGGGCGGCCTTGTTGGCGGTCGAGGAAAGATTGACGACGGTGCCCGCAGTTTCGCGCAAAAGCGCTGTTGCACAACGCGTAAGGCTCACCAGCGCAAGTACGTTGGTGTCGAACATCAGTTTGACATCGTCGGGATGGGTGATTTCATTCGGGGCGCCCCGGGAAACGCCCGCGTTGTTGATCAGATAATCCAGGCGTCCCTTCCATTGCTTCACTTTCGCCATCAACGCATCCACGACCTGCTGTTGCGTGACATCGCCTTCGAACAACAGGAGGTTCTCTGGCTCGCCTGCCCGCGCCGCAAGTTCTTTCAGCCGTTCCCGGCGGCGCGCAACCGCAATGACGGACGCCCCTGCCTGCAGCAGGGCCTCGACAGTTGCCGCGCCTATTCCCGACGATGCGCCCGTGACTATTGCGACCTTGCCTTCGAGTTCTTTGCTCATTGTCTTTGATCCCGTGTTCGTAAATTCTATGAATGCATGCCGATATTTGCGAGGAAATACTCTACAGAACCCCTTCGATCCTCTCGCCACCCACTCGTCCGAGACGGGAATATCCAAAGCGCTTTGCCACTTCTGCCGGGTCAAGTCCCACGGCGTCCAGGGCAATTTCCGAGGCGCCTTCTGTTCTGAGAGTGTCTAACGCATGGGAGATACGATCTGTGATCGTCGCCGGCGTCCGCCCCATCCCGATAATCGCAAAACTTCCGTCATCCTGGTTCAGGAACCATTCGAAGGCAATAACATCATCCTTGCCCACCAGATCGCGGGCAGACGCATCGGCCAGTTCCCGGAGGTTTTGCATCTTGTTCGAAGTGATGGTTCCCGTTGCCACGATGCAGGCGCTCATGGCGGAAGGCCGCTTTTCCGCATTCGTGGAGAACGCGTCGAGGAGCCCGGCGATCTGAACGCCAAGATAGGGTACATCCCCCAGGCGGCCGCGCATTTGCTTCAACATTTCATCAGGCACATTTCCAGCGAGGCTCATCTGGCTCGAAGCGTATTCACGAAGCTTGCCGGCATGGGGCAGCACCACGCGCTGAACATGTTTCGCATGCGCCGCGGGCCCGTCATACACCTCGATTACCGTGCAGTCGCGACCATCCGGGGACAAGAACCATTCATAGCCAACCAAGCCATCAGATCCTTCCTTTGCAATGCGCACCACTTCCGCCAGGGTCTTGCGGAAATTTTCCGTTGCACCCGGGTTGATTGCCATTCGTACCACCATGAACATCAGATTCACTGCTTTCTCCTTCAATAAAGCCTGTCTGGAATATGTGAATATTTTCGCGCCCAAGTGCGGAGCAAAAATCAAAGAATGATGGTCAGGCGTCCCTGATCGGCCAACGTGTTCAAGTCAAGCTTGATACGCTTGTTCCTTATGCGAAAGCCATCATCCACTCGCAGCAGTTCATAATGGGCCTCACCCATATATCTCACGGTTTTGTCACCGCGACTGCGATACACGACAAAATTGGATCGCACATCGATGGCGCCGTCTGCGCGCTCATTGAAACGGATGTTGCTCGTCAGATGCCTCACTTTCGAGCGGGGGTATTCCGAGTGCGCATTCTTCTTCATGAGACGGCTCGCCCGGCTGACCAGCCGCTCCTTGTCATCGGATACGACGAACAGCGACGTTGCCGGGTCCGCCGCGAGCGGATCATCGGCATCCAGCGACGCGATGTCGTACCGCGCATCGTCGGTGAACAGGCTCGCCCACTCCGGAAAGCGCCAGTCGTCGAGAAGTTCGGCTTCGTGATACAGAAAGCTCTCTATCCTGTTACGCAACAAAAGCTCATTAAGCAATTTTTCGTCCAAGGCCATCTCAAACCTCCTTAGCTTGCGGGGGTTCAGGCTGATTGAAAGCAGGCTCACCCCTCATCATAAGATCCCACTGCGCCCAATAGGCGCGAATCTGCGCCTCATCACTCGGACCACTCGTTTCCCAGCGCCGGTCAGCACAGGGCTGCATGCCCTTGGACAGTTCATTCCATTCAACCGGGGTATGCTCCAGTCCCTGTTGGCAGATTTCGATCATTTCCACATCGTCCGCCGAGCCCATTCCCGCCGGTCCAAGAAAACCCACGAAGTTGTCCAGACGAATCTTCCTCATCGCGGGTGACTCGTTGGTAGGGGCCAACGCCCAGGCGGTGATGCGCATACTGGAGACACTGGTTGGCTCTACCACCCTGATGGTGAAGCCGACGTTGTCGTTGATCACAAGATTGGGGAAAATAACCATGTTTTTCTGGGAGTTGGCGATTCGATCGGCCCGTTCCTTGCCAAACTTCTCTGTAAGCCGCGCGTAGGTCTCCTCTACCTCCGCCTTGGCGGCCTCGCCCCAAGAAGGAACCCATTGTGCTACCGGCCGGCCCGTCGGCACCCACGACTCCATTCCGCCATGACCGTGACCAAGGCCCCATCCCTCGCCGTATTCACTGTATTTAGCAAGTACTGCCGCCAGTTCACCCGCGCTGTCGGATGACGCGTCACGCTCTTGAAGGTATTCGAGATAACTCATGTGCGTGGAGGGAACGTGATAACCGTCATAGCTGTTTTCACACATGAACTTGTAGTTGCCAGAAACGGAATAGGAATGCTCCCCGGGGAGCACGACCAGATCACTGCCTTCGGCCTGATCGATCATCAAGTCCAGAAAGTTTTTTGCCCCCGCAAGATAGTCCGCCAGCCCGATCGCCTCAGGGTCATAATTGACAAAGTAAAAACCTCTGTAGTGGTCTATACGAGCAACTTTGCGCAGGTTGAGTGAATCATCATCAGAGATACCCTCGGCGAACCCCTTGCCTTTTTCCGCATTCATGGACCTCAGTTGGCCATCCATACCAAAAACCCAGCCGTGGTATGGGCACGTGAAGTTCCGCGCCGTACCCCGCTTGTCCCTGCAAAGCCGCGCGCCCCTGTGAGTGCAGGAGTTATATAGGGCCAAGATTTCGTCGTTCCGTGTGCGCACGAAAATCAAAGCCCTGCCGCCAACGGTTCTCTCCACGAAACTGCCTTTCTCGGGCAGCTCGGAAACATGCCCGATATAAAGCCAGCACCTGTCAAAGATCAGCTTCATCTCATCTTTGAACACCTCCGGGTCACGCAGCGCATCCCGGTGTACCCTGAATCTGCCGTGCTCGTCATCCACAGCAACGAGCGCATGTCTAGACGCTGAAAGTCGCTCCATATCCATCTCCCGAAACAATGTTAGTGGAGTAACCTTAGCACACAATTGCCTTACTGGAAAGGCAATTTACCTTCTTGGAGAGGCATAAAAACAACCCTCTTTACCAGGGCGGCCACGCCGAGACGCAAGAAGGTCACAGGTGCTGGCCACCACGCATGGTCGGCAAGACGCCAGAAGGCCGTTATTGAATTTCTGATGGGATTCAGGAACACATGTGGCGCACAGGCCAGTTCCCGGGAAGGCGCTACGTAGAGGAAGGGTGCAATGACAAGAGCAGGATCGGCTGTACCACTAGCCAGCCGATGCCTTACGGATTCTTAATCTGCAAGAGACTTTTTAAGCCCTTTGGCTTCGAGAACGTGATGCGGCTTGAGATATGAAAGTGAAGCTGCGCGTGACTTTCTTTTTGTTGCGCCCGAATGTGCAGCGTTTATCAGTACATCAAAAATCTCTTCGGCATTTTTCTGCATCCTTTCCGGCATCTTGGTCAGCGCATCCGTGAGCGGCCCCCAGCTCTTGGACGTTCTCGCCTTGACAGCAAGCGCTCTACCCGCCTCCGTCAGACTGACCAGAAAACCTCCTTTATGGAGAGGGTTGGGTCGCCTCTCAACCAGTCCGCTTTTTTCAAGACTTTTAATATTCTTGGTGATGCCGGCAGACGACATTGAAAGAAGAAGGAGCAGATCGGTGGGACGCGTAGGTGTGTTACCGGCGCGAAATAGCGCCATAAGCACCGTCATCTCACCCCTCGTGAGGCCGAAGCTCTTGCTCCAGATCTCGGAATCTCGGCATATGGCCAGACCAACCACCAACAGCTTCAGCGATAGCCTCTTTGCATCCGGATCTGGCTCATCGAATGTTTTCAGCCAATATTCGGTGATGGCATCAACTTTCAAGGGATCGACTTTTTCGCCTTTCGTGTCTTTTGACATCAAGCTCAACCACACATTTTGTTAAATCACGCCCATCATACTATCAGCACCCGGCCGATGAACACCAAGCCCCTCGCCATTCCCCACAAACGCCGGAACTTGCCGGCCCGGTCAGTTTCTTCAATACTGGCCCTTGTTGGGAGACATATAGAGCATGCGCAAAACAATCACCGTTGAAATCTGGGCGGACTTGATCTGCCCCTGGTGCTGGATCGGCAAGCGCCGTTTCGAGCGGGCCCTGGCGGATTTCGCCCACCGCGACCAGGTGGAAGTCATCCACCGTGCATTCCGGTTGATGCCGGGCCAAAGCCCCCGCCCCGTGGATGACCTACTCGGGCAGCGCGTCGGCGCAGCGCGGGCCACGGCCATCAGGGAACAGACCGAAAGCGAGGCGGCCACGGAAGGGCTGACGTACCGCCTTGCCGGCACCCTCGCGGGCGATACCCTCGACGGCCATCGCCTGGTGAAGCTCGCCACCGCGCAGGGCCTGCAGGAAGCGGCCATCGAGCGCTTCTACCGGGCCTACTTCTCTGAACAGGAGCCGTTGTTCGACCGCGAGACCCTGCTGCGGCTCGGCGCCGAAATCGGTCTCGACCGGGCCGTCTGTGCGGCGGTGCTCGACAGCAGCGACCATGTCGCGACAATCGAAGACGACCAGCGCAGGGTACGGGCACATGGCAGCAACGGCGTACCTTTCTTCCTGATCGACGGGCGGTTGGGGGTGTCCGGCGCGCAACCGGCAGACGTGTTTCGGGCCGCGCTGGAGGAAGCCTGGAACTCCAACAGCAGGCGTCCCAGGCGAATCAACGTGGCCAGCACGCGGCGCGATTCGGTGCGATAAACGTCGGCAAGAAAATCCTTATGGTTTCGCCTCGGGATGCCTTCAAGGCGGAAGTTGACCACTGGTGCAAATATTGCCATCATGCCCCGTTTCTTTACCGCCCAGCCCTGCAGGAATTCTTGATGCAAACCGCAAACCCCCTGATCAAACCCTTGTTGCAACCCCTTACCGTCAACAATCTCACATTGCCCAACCGCTTTGTGATGTCTCCCATGACCCGCAACTTCTCTCCCAACGGTATTCCTGGCGATGACGTTGCAGCCTATTATCGCCGCCGCGCGGAAGGCGGCGTGGGCACCATCGTCACCGAAGCGGTGTGCGTGGAACACCAGGGCGCGGTGGGCGATGCGGGGCTCGGCGAGCACGGTACCCCCTATATGTGGACGGACGAGGCGCTGGCGGGCTGGCGCAAGGTTGTCGACGAGGTGCATGCCGCCGGCACGTTGATTTTCCCCCAGTTGTGGCACATGGGCGTGATGAAGCGCCTTGGCACAGGGCCGTATCCCGATTATCCCGCCTGCCGCCCGAACGGCATCTGGGGGCCGACCGACAAGAAAACCGCACTCTCCGCGGAATACCTGGAAACCATGAAGGTGCCCACCAAGCCCATGAGCGAGTCGGACATCGCCGATGTGATCGCCGCATTTGCCAGCGGTGCTCGCAATGCCAAGAGCGTGGGTTTTGACGGCATCGCCCTTCATGGTGGGCACGGCTATCTGATCGACACCTTCCTGTGGGGCGAAACCAACACCCGCACCGACCAGTGGGGTGGCGACCACGTGGGCCGCACCCGCTTCGCCGTGGAGCTGATCAAGTCCGTGCGCCGCGAGATCGGCCCCGATATGCCGATTTCCTTGCGTTATTCCCAGTGGAAATCCCAGGATTTCGACGCCGTGCTCGCGGAAACCCCGCAACAACTGGAAGAGATTCTCGGCCCCCTCGCCGACGCCGGTGTCGATATCTTCGACCCCAGCACCCGCAACTTCGCCATTCCCCCCTTCGAGGAATCACCTCTGAGCCTGGCGGGCTGGACCCGCAAGCTCACCGGCAAACCCACCATGATGGTCGGCGGCACCGGCGTGCAGCGCGGCAAATACGACCCCGCCACCAAGCCACCAACCACCGTCAACAACCTGGATCAGGTGATGGCCAAGTTCGAAAACGAGGAGTTCGACTTGCTGTGCGTCGGCCGTTCTCTGGTGAATGACCCGAGCTGGGTGCAAAAAGTCGTCAAGGGCGAGGAGTTTCTGCCCTTCGACCCGCAGTCCATGCGGGAACTGACCTGAAATAGCCTGATTGCCGGCCGACTCCCGCGCAATGCGTGGAGTCGGCCCCTGCCGTCACTCCAAAACGAACAAGGTTTCGGTGCGCGCCACCCGTTCATAGAGGCCGACGCCCTCTTCACCGCCACAACGCACCAGCATCGGCGCTTCGCACATTTGCACACCGCCCGGCGTGAAGTCGGTGCCGATCAGTTCTTCCATGGGCGCGCGGTAAGTGATGATGTGGGAGTGCAACATCTCGATTTCATACACTTCTTCGCCACTTTCTGTGCCCAGCACCAACCGGTAGTTGCCACCATTTACCCGCAGCGGGTCCGATGGCAGTGAGGCGAGGGGCGCATCCGCGGTGTTGACCGGCGGGTGTTCGAGAATCTTTACCTGCTCGATGGGCGAACCGTCATTGCGAAACACGTAGGCCCCCACCACTTCTGCCCCCTCGAAGCGCACGATGTGCGCATGGAACAGCTTGCCACTGGGAAACAGGCCGTGAATCCACATATCGCTGATGACGGGACCATAGTCGCGCGGGCCGGATGAGTGGTCGCGGGCGCCCACGCCGCTGAGCGAGATGACCTTGCCGCGGTAACGTATTTCACCGCGCATGCGCAGAATCTGCTCGGTATGGAAGGAGCCCGAGGATCGGCCATCATCGGTATGATCGCTCTCGCTGGGACCGTAGTAGGGGCCCGCCGCCTCGAACAGCATCTGAAAACTGACCGGTTCCGCCGGGCCGTCCACCAGCAGGCCGCGTGCCAGCGCCGTGCGCGTGGTGGCGTGCATGGCGCCGTCGAAACGCGCCGTCCAGCACCTCATGGGTTCGATGCAATCGAGCTTGAACGGTCCCGCGCCGGCACCGCGACCATCGCCATCGCGGCCGTGGTATTTCGCCACCAGAAGCTCCTCTCCCGGCAAATACACCTGAATCACGGCGCGCCAGATGCTCGGATCGGCGGGCAGCCTGCCGATGTGGACACACATGCCGTGGCGCTCCCGCGCATCGTAACCGTAGAAAAAATAATGCTCCGTCCAGTTGGGCACGTTCTCGATCTGGTGGGGAAATTCGCGCGCAGGATCGAGGTTGAATGGATTGAGATGGTCGTCGCTGATCATGGATGCTGTCTCGTTATCACTGTTATCGCCAAGGCCCCGAGCGGGCCTGTGTGCGCTTCATGATACAGAAGCGCTTCTGCTTTTCAATATAAAATATCAATCGATACTATCGAAATAAGAGCGCATTCCCTATACTGATCCGCCACGCCATGGGCACCCACAGGGTACAGATAACGATGATTCGCCCCGAAATTCTTCTGGAAAACATCCTGGCAAGCCTGCAGCGCGACATTGCCCCCGAACTGCACTCGGCGAAGGCCAAGGCGGCTGCCGCGTCGATGGCGCGCGCACTGGCGCGCATGTCGCTTTACGTCAGCAGCGGCGAAGGCCGCCAACTGGACAGTCCCGAGGGCTGGTTTGCCACCGATCCGGCACTTCGCCAGTTTCACAGCAACCCTGTACTCCCGCCACAAACACGTAATTCCGCTACCCTCGCCGAGCCCTGCCACAGGGAGTGGCTGACACTCGCCAAGCTCGAAGACGCCATGAGCACCCTTCTGGAGACGGATGAGCCCGCTCAGAACCCAGGTACATCCGCCCCACAGGCGGATACCGGGAAGAAGCTCGAAGCCTATTTACAAAGCAGATTCTCCGCTCCCGAGGCGCGCGTCAGCGATTTCCAGGAGGTGGTCGGCGGACGCTCCAAGCAAACGGCTTTCTTTACGGTATCCGGCCTTGCGCAAATGAGCGGAACGCTGGTATTGCGCTGCGATCTGCAGGTGAACCTGTCGGGCGGCAAGTCGATCGCCTACGAATATCCCTTGCAAAAAATTCTTGCCGATCACGGCCTTCGGGTACCGCGCCCGCTGTTGCTGGAAATCGACCCGCGCCACATCGGCCAGCCGTTCATGGTGGTGGAAAAGCTGCCGGGCGCGGTTGCCGGCCAATATTTCTACCCGCCGACCTCGCCGTCGCTACTCGCCGATTACGCCGCTGAGCTCGCGCGTCTGCACGCGGTGCCAGCGGACGCCTTCAGCGGGCTCGACATGGATTCCACACCACTGCCCAGAGGAGCGCTCGCCGCCGAAATCGAACGACTGCGTGCCACCTGCAGCGAGTGCGGCACCCTGTCGCTGATTCTCGAGACCGCCTATGCCTGGCTTCTGGAAAATCTCGAAGTCGCCTATCGCGATCGGCCCTGCCTCGCGCACCGCGATGCCCTGTTCCACAATGTTCTGGCAGAAGGCGAGCGCGTCTGCGCACTGCTCGACTGGGAACTGGCTCGCATCAGCTGTGCTGCGGAAGATCTGGGTTACATTCGCTCCACGGTCCCGCTCGCGATGCCCTGGGATACCTTCATGGCGCACTACGAGAAGGCTGCGGGGCGTGTCATGGATCAACGGCAGGTCGATTATTTCGCCATTCTGTCGGTTGCCCGCAATTGTTCGATGGCGTCCAATGTACGGCGCCTGGTGGCACAACGCGAAACCCGCGACATAGAGCTCACCTCGGTAACACTGCACGATTTGTATCGCATGCAGTATCAGCTGGGCGAGCACCTCGATCGCGCCATGGGCAGATGACGCGCTGCACCTTACCCGCTGTTTCCCCCTGGACCAGGCTTCACACGCACGGGCCTTTTTCAATCAAGCATATGCACAAGGAACAAAAAATGACCAAGAAGCCGGCCAGGAAGCGAAGAAACCGGGACGAGCTGAAGCATGAGATCGTCGTCGCCGCAACGGAACTGTTCGCGCGCGAAGGCTATGCCGCGCCGAGCATCCGCGAGATTGCCGCTCACGCCCAGGTGGCGCTGCCCGCCCTGTACCGCTTCTTCATCAACAAGCACGACCTGTATGTGCAGTGTTGTCGTTACGCGCTGCAAAATGACGTGGCACTGCTCAATGACATCTGCGCACTGGATGTGATGGACCCGGCCAAGCCCGAGCTCGTCATTTACGCGACCACGCTGGCACTGTTTTCGCGACGCTCGGCGCACGACTTTCCCGACATCGTCAGCCGCGCCATCTTCGATGGCGACGCCCACATGATCCACGATGAAGCCGAAGCCCTGTTCGGTTCGGAGTACTATCGCACCACCTTGCAGGCGGCCGGTCGCTTGAGCGACCCGAAACAGGCGGTGCGCAAATTGGCGCTGGTACACAGTTTGACGTTCGCCTTTCCGCCGATTCTCTCTTTCTGGCAGCCCTTCCAGCCCGTCCAGTCAGCACCGGACACCGAAGTGTCGATGACCATCGAGGTACTGAAAACCGTTTTCCCCAAAGGCGACTGGGACAGCGCCGCCCGTGAAATCGCAACGCTGGGCGCCCGCATCCCTACCCAGGGGGGCACAACGCCTGAACACAGCAGCAGTTGAAGAGCGGTCTGGCTCGGCAAGCCGCAGGCCAACTCAGCTTTGTAGACATAAAGGCTTACACACATTAGGCTCTGGCTCTGTATTCTTCAAACGTATGCTCAATAACTATCACACACTGCCCTGTTTTCCTGCAGGGTGCTTGACCCGCGGCCACGAAAAAAACAGGGGTATAACGAAACAATGATCAGAGACGAAAACCTGCCGGTCTATCTGACCTGCATCTCCGAAGTGCTGAAGGGCACCATCCGAACCGAACTGCAGAGCGACTACTCCAGGGCCGTCATCGATGCGATTGTCGACTCACTCGGACGTCTCATCGCCCAAACCGGCGCGGGCCGTGAAATCGCCGCGCAACAACTGGGCGCCTGGACGGAACTCGAACAGGCACTCGGCGCACTCATTCCACACGCCGGGCCGATACTTGCCGCGCAGACACAGCCCGAAACCGACCCCTTGCGCGCGGTCGAACAAATCTCGTCACGCCTGGACGAAAGCCTGCGCGATGAAGCGGTATTCAAGCAGTTGGTGAGCGGGCTGCGCGAGCGCGATGGCGCCGCCAAAACCTGGTTCGCCAATGCATCCCGAACGCTCAACGACCTGCTTCAGGCCGTGGATGAACATCAGTACCGGCCCATTGGCCGCAAGGGCGCCCACTCCGTGGCGGACAACCTGGAAGAGCTCACCGCAAGACTCAACGCCTATCTCCACAACAAGTACCCGGGCCTGCCGGAAGTACCCATCGCCGACATTCGTATTCTGCCGGGTGGCCAGATCAAGCGCACCGCACTGTTTCGCCTCAAGGATAACGAGATTCTCCCCACCCGCCTGGTGTTGCGCCAGGACATGGACATGGAATACACCGGCACCACGGTGACCGATGAGTTCGGCCACATCGAGCGCGTTCACGCACTCGGCCTGCCCGTGCCCAAACCGATTCTCGTCGAGCACAATCCCGACGTACTCGGCTCGGGCGGCTGTTTCATGATCATGACGGAAGTACAAAACGCTCAGCCCGCAGGCACCTATTTCAGCGAGGACCGCGCCCACGTCGGCCATACCATGGGCCCGGATTTCGGGCGCGAGGTCGCCGCCACCATCGCCAAGCTGCACGGCCTGACCCAGGAAAAAAACCGGGAAGCCGGTCGGCTCGCCAGCCAGCAGCGCAACGACGCCATCGACAAGATCCGCACCACCTGGCACAAACAGCCCAAACCGCCCTTCGTGCTCGGCGTCGAACTGGGCCTTGCCTGGATGGATGCCAACCCCCTCGGCGACGACCGCCCCTATTGCCTGCGCCACGGCGACCTCGGCTCGCACAATATGATGACCCGCGACGGCCACCTGGCCGCGCTCATCGATTGGGAGCTGTGCGGCATGGGTGACCCAGCGGCGGATCTTGCACAATTGAAAATGATGTTGATGGATTCCCTGATGCCGTGGGAAGAATTCAAGAAGATCTACATTGCCGAAGGCGGCCCGCCCGATGCCTGCGACGATCACGCCGTATCCTTCTATTGCATCTGGGCATATGTGATGCACACCAGCATGGCGACCAGTTTGTGGAGCAACTTCATCCAGGGCAACCGCGTGGATGCGCAGGCTGCTCAGGTGGCGAGCCACTCCATGGGCCGGCTGACCCTGTATCAATCCCGCGCCCTGGTCACCGCGCTCGATCTGGTGAAATAAGAGCCGCGGCACACTATTGTAAATGCGGCCCTGCAGGCGACAAATCTCGCTGGGGTCGCCTGCAGGCAGGCTCCTACATGTGTCGGGTTCGTGCGGGCCCGAACCAACTCCTCAGAATACTCGCCCGGATTCGACCCAGGGTTGCGCTGCGGAATACCAGAAAATCTGCATCACGTAGAGCGCATAGAAACTCACCCAGGTTGCGGCGAAGGCCATGAAAAAGGCTTTCCAGGTGTTTTCGCTGAACAGCGAACAGCCCGCGTGGGTGTTTACCGGCGCCCATTTCTGCACATAGTGGAACGCGAAATAAGGGAGAGCCATCAAGCCGCCACCAAACCAGAAGTTGGACCAGGGCACGCCCCACACCAGAAAGTGTTCAGCCTGATGGTAGGTGTACACCTGAAGAACCGACACCAGAAATTCTTCAAGAAGAATCACGCCAATGCCGGCGACAGCCAGAACCACCGGAAAATGCCAGGCGCGCAGCGCCCCGCTCCAGCGTTGATAGTACCTGTCGGATAACAACAGCGGTATCAGGCCAAAACCCACCGCCCAGTTGAACGCAACGGCCCAGGGGTAGCGCTGACCGTGGATATCGAGGCCCGGCATCATGATCAGGCCGGAATGAAACGTGGCGTTGAAGAAATGTTTGCCGACCCACACCCAGTCAAAGACGAACAGCAGAAAGCCTCCCAGCAGCGCACCCACAACAAAAGGATTGCGGGTACGAATCAGCCAGATGAATGCAACGACGAAAAGCAGTGTGCTGATGGTTTGATAGATCATTATGGTCATGGATACGCTCCTTGGTTAATTATTTTATTGCTCTATGTCCGTCAGCGCCGGGCACCGCTGAGCGCCCTGTCCGCCTGTCAGCCGATCTCGAACGAGGTCACACCGTACAGGCGATCGAGCGCCAGCGCCGGTTCCGGGCCGCTGTACATGCGCGCAGTTTCGAAACAAACCTTCATGCCGTGCCGTTCACAAAGCGCGACAGCTTCGGGATTGCTTTCCGGCACATCGAGAAATATCTGCTCGCCCGGAGTGACGGTGCCACTCAGCGCCACAAAAAGGGATTCCGCGTAGGCGGGTTTGTCGGCAAGCAATGGCCCGATCTTATGCCCCTGCCGGCAACGGCGAATCACACCATAACCCGCCAATGCGCCATCATCGAAAATACCGAGCGTGCTGCCTTGGGGCTGTGCTATCCAACTTTTGACGAAGGCGGATCGCTGGGTCGGAAAGAACGGCCTGTCATAGACGTCGACTGTCGCAAAAGGCAGCGATGAAAGCGGGCGGATATCGACACCCTGTTGCGCGTCGGCGCCAGCGACGCCCTGGTAGCGCACGTTGCGATAGGCCAGCTTGAAGCCTGATTTTTCATAATTGGCCTGCTGGGCGGGCACGCCATCGAGCCCGATATTGCAGCCCTGCAAATAGGCCATTCCCGCGCGCCACAGCTCGATACCGTAGCCCTTGCCCCGCAAGTGTGGCTTGACGATGTAAAAGCCGAGAAACCCGAAATCAGTACCGTACCTGACCGCGGACAGCGTGGCGATGGGCTCATCACCGAGCATCCCCACCAGAAAGCCGCCGGGGTCCGCCACGCGATAGCACGCGGCATCGTGGAGGCCCGGATTCCACCCTTCGTCAGCGGCCCACTCGATGAGCAGATCCATTTCCGCCGGGCTCATGGTTCGAATATGGTAATTTTTATTTTTCATGATCTGTCCCTTGCTGTTCAGATCAACAGGGTAATTATGCCGTCACTGGGCCTGGAGCTCCTGTATTCTTTCGGCCTCGTCCTGAATCATCCGTTGCAGCTCGGCGACATTTTCCTCGACGCGGGCGGCGCCGATCATCGCGCTTTTTGCCATCAGCGTCGGCATTACCGCAATGGTTTTTTCTCCCGTCGGGGAGCGATAGAAGGCATTGATCTCCTTGAGTTCCGCGGCGCTGAAAGCCTCTGCGTACAGCGCTACCAGCTGTGGCTTGATGCTGTCGTAACTCATGTATTTCCTGAAAAATTCGAGCATGACGTGCTTGTAGGGCGCGAGCGCCGGATTTTGCTGCAACTGCACATCGAGCATCTGCTCCATGGTCTGCTCGATTGCCTGCTCCATGCCCGTCACGCTCAGCAGCATTTCCGCCTCGGCGTGCGCGTCATCGCTTGCCAGGGCAACCGGCGACAACAGCAGGGTCCATGTCAACACTGCGACAGCGATTATTTTCATTGTTTTCTCCCAGAAGTATCCGTTCATCTTTAGCGGGCGGTAAAAACTCGGGCTATGATTTCACGGCCTGGCGCCATGGCTAGGGCCGGTCCTGCGGGCTCACCGAATAAACGTAGGACGGCTCATCCTGCGCGGGATCGTAGGCCGTCAGCTTGGCAAGATCCCGCCACCCGGGGTTCGGGGTAAAACGGCTGCCGTGCTCATCCTCGAGTCGTTCGAGACTTGCCACCACATCGCCCAGACCGCGCTGCACCGCATAGTGCAGGGGGCCGCCGCGAAACGGTGCGAAGCCGGTGCCGAACACTACCGCGCCGTCGAGCATGTCGACATCCGTCACCACCCCGTCGCGCAGACAGGCGGCACAGGCGTTGAGCAGGGGCAGGATGAGACGATCCTCGAGCGCCGCGCCCGGCGTCTTGATGTCCTTTTTCTTCACCGGTCCCTTGTCGGTCCAGGTGTAGAGCCCCTTGCCGGCCTTGCGCCCGGTGGCGCCATCGGCAACCTTGCGGCGAATCCACTCCGGCACTTCCGGAACGTCCTCTTCCAGTTGTTCCGCCAGGGTGTCCGCCACCGCGATGCAGATATCGAGCCCGACCTGGTCGGCCAGTTCGATGGGGCCAACGGGCATGCCGAAGTCGAGCGCCGCCTGATCGATGGTTTCCGCCGCCACGCCCTCGTCGAGCAGGAGCATGGCTTCCAGCAGGTAAGGCGTGAGAACCCGGTTGACGAGAAATCCCGGAGCACTTTTCACCAGCACCGGCAGGCGGTTGATGCCGTGGATGAACGCCAGGGCGCGCTGGCGCTGCCTGTCGTCGAGGCGGTCGTGCTCCACCAACTCCACCAGTTGCATCTTCGCCACCGGGTTGAAGAAGTGCAGGCCGACGAAGCGCCCTGGGTTGGCGGTGGCGGTGCTGAGCAGCTCCAGGGGAATACTGGAGGTGTTGCTGGCGAGAATGGCGCCGGGCTTCATGCGCGCCTCGAGCTGTTTGTAGACCTCAACCTTGATGCCGACATTTTCCGGCACGGCTTCGATCACCAGGTCGGCCTGTGCGACACCGTCGCCACTCGGATCAGGAATCAGGCGGTCGAGCATGGCGCGCCTGTCGCCGCCGGAGAGGCGTTGGCGCCTGGCCAGTTCAGCGGCCCGCGCCATGGCCCGGGCAATCATGTTCATCTGCTGATCCGCCAGGGTGACGCGGTAACCGCTCAGGGCGCACCAGGCTGCGATATCACCGCCCATGGTGCCCGCGCCGACCACATGAACGTGGCGAATGCCGCTGTCGCCCGTCTTCTGGCCCTTGAGCCGGTCGCGCAGCGCGAAGATGCGCAGCAAATTTTGGCCCTCGGCGGAAGTCACCAATCCGGCGAAGGAATGTATTTCGCCGTTCTGCATGGCGTGGGTGTCAGCGCCGCTGACGCGCCACAACTCGATCAGCTCGAAAGGGGCGGGATAGTGGGCTGGTGAAACCTTCTTTTCCGTCTCGGCAATCATGCGCCTGGCGAGCAGGTTGCGCACCCAGGCAAGGTCGAAGGCCTTCACATACCAGGGCCGCTTTCTCTGCACCGCGCCAGCGGAGGCAACGGCGTTGGCGACGTGGCGCTCTTCGGTTACCGCATCCACCAGCCCCATGGCCTTCGCGCGGCGCGCGTCCAGAGACTTGCCGGTAAGCATCAGCGTCATGGCATCGAGGGGATTGATCAGTGCCGTGGCGCGGAACGTGCCGCCCATTCCGGGGTGCAGCCCGAGCAACACCTCGGGGAAACCGAGCGTGGCACCCGTGACGGCGATGCGCCGCTCACAGGCCAGCGCCAGTTCCAGGCCACCACCCAGACAAGCGCCGTGAATCACCGCCGTGGTGGGAATGGGGAGGGCTGCGAGACGATCCACCACCGAGTGCGCCCAGCGCAGGCGCCCCGCGACTTCACCGGGATCGCTCATGCTCTCGAACATGTTGACATCGGCGCCGACGCAGAAACCGGATTTCTTCGCGGAGCGAATCACCAGCCCCTTGGGCAGATCGTCGTCGAGGGTATTGAGTACGTCTTCCAGTTCCAGCAGCACGTCCTCGCTGATGGCATTGACGCTGCTGTCCTGGCGGTCGAAAATCAACCAGGCGAGGCCGTTGGCATCCCGCGACAGGCGCCAGTGGCGCCATTTTCCGGGCGTTCCCTGGTCCGGACCGAGTTCGAGCTGACGCTGATTCAGCAGCGCAAGAATGTCGACTGTCATGGCTGGTTCCTCCTCACACCGCTTCGATCAGCATGGCGCCACCCTGGCCGCCACCCACACACTGGCTGGCGATACCGCGGCGCAGGCCCAGGCGCTTGAGGCTGCGCGCCAGATGCAGCACGATGCGGTTGCCACTCGCGCCCACCGGATGGCCGAGACTGATGGCGCCGCCGTGAATGTTGAGCTTGTCGCGGGAAATGGTGCCCAGTGCCCCCGGCAGGCGCAGAACGTTGCGGCAGAATTCGTTGCTCTGCCAGGCGCCGAGACAGGCCAGCACCTGAGCGGCAAACGCCTCGTTGATTTCCCACAGATCGATGTCGTGCAGCGCCGCGCCGCTGCGCTTGAGAAGTTCGGTGCTGCTGAGCACTGGCCCCAGCCCCATGATGGAAGGGTCGAGCGCCGACCACTGGCTGTCCACGATGCGCGCCAGGGGTTCGAGGTGGTAGCGCTCCACGGCCTGCTCCGAGGCCAGCACCACCCATGAGGCACCGTCGGTGATCTGTGAACTGTTGCCCGCCGTGACCTTGCCCCAGGGCTTTTCGAATACCGGCTTCAGCCTGGCGAGTTTTTCCGCGTCGCTGTCGGGGCGCACGCCATCGTCCACGGAAAAACAGCGACCATCGGCGCTGAACGCTGGCGCCAGTTCGCCGTCCAGCACGCCCTCTTGCTGGGCGCGGGCAAGGCGCTGATGGCTCTCGGCAGCGTAGACGTCCGCCGCCTCGCGCGAAATATCGAACAAGTGGGCGAGCACCTCGGCGGTCTGCCCCATATTGAGCTCCACCACCGGATCGGTAAGCCCCTTCATGAGACCGATCACCGGCTTGAAATACGCGGGACGCAACTGGCTCAGCACTTTCAGTTTCGCCATGGGGCTCTTCGCCGCCGCCAGCGCACCGAACCAGCGCACACCCTGGTGCCCGAAATACAGCGGCGCGTGACTGAGCGACTCGGCGCCGCCAGCGAGGATCAGATTCGCCTCGCCTTCGCGGATGGCGCGACAGCCCTCATCGATGGACATCATTCCCGAGCCGCAGTTGATCTGAACGGTGAAGGCCGGCATGGCCTCGCCCATGCCGAGGCGCAGAGCGGCAATCCGCGCCGGGTTCATTTCATCGGCAAGCACATTGACGCAGCCGAGAATCACCCGATCGAACGCGGAGGGCGAAAAGGGCTGACGCAACAACAGCGGGCGTCCGCACTGCACCGCCAGGTCGACAGGCGTGAAGGGGCCGGGCGTGCCACCGGCTTTCAGAAAGGGCGTTCGCGCGCCGTCGACGATATAGACGGGGCGCTTCGAAGAATCAGAGCTGACTGTCACGGTGCGGCTTACTCCTGTGGGGGTTGTGGCGCATTTGTGGTTATGGCCGGGAGTCGGCTGGACGTAGCTACAATGTACCGCCAAATGGCTGCCATGTCATTTCCGCGCCAGCTTGATCTTGTTGAGAAGTACGTCAACGGGCATGGGCAGGCGAGTTGAGGACAAGCCCTAAAAAATATTTACTCAAAATGTTGCACCTTTTTGCATCTCATCCGTCATTGTCTTATAGGGAAGGCAAATCCCGCATCGCGTATGGGCGCTCTCCACCCATATGATGACGGCGGTTCAAATACACTCGTAAAAGGGCAATGAAAGAGGTTCAAACACATCCATGAAAGAAGGTTTTCGCCAGAGCATGGCCTGGCTGCACACCTGGAGCGGCCTGGTGGTGGGCTGGGTGCTGTTCTTTGTGTTCGTCACCGGCACGGCGGGCTATTTCACCTACGAGATCACCCGCTGGATGGAGCCGGAGAGGCCGCTGGTGGAGTCGCGCGACTACCCCGGCAAGGAAACGCTGTTGACCCTCGGCCTGAATCGGCTGGATGAGGTGGCGCCCGTCGCGGAATCCTGGGGTATCAACTTCCCCCACGAATCCCAATCGACCCGGCACTGGGAGGACTTTTCCATCAACTGGTCCACCGTGCCCCTGGAAGGCCACGACCACGGCACCTTCGGCAGGGAAACCCTCGACCCGTTCACCGGCAAGCTCAAAACACCGGTGGAACCCCGCGAAACCGGCGGCGGCAGCCTTCTCTACCGCATGCACTACGCCCTGCACTACATTGACTATCCCATCGCCTTCCGCATCGTCGGCGTGTGCACCATGCTGATGCTGGTGGCGATCGTCACCGGCGTGATCACCCACAAAAAGATCTTCAAGGATTTTTTCACCTTCCGTCCCGGCAAGGGCCAGCGCAGTTGGCTGGACGCCCACAACGTGATCAGCGTGATGGCCCTGCCATTCTTCCTGATGATCACCTACAGCGGCCTGCTGTTCTTTACCCTCAGCTACATGCCGGCCGGCCTCTATACCCTGTACGGCAACGACCAGAAATCCCGCGAGCGCTACTTCGACGAACTGTTCGGCGACCATGAACACATGGCCATTTCCCGCCCGGCGGCATCGGTCGCCAGCATGGTGGCCAAGGCCGAAGCCGCCTGGGGCAAAGACCAGGTCGCGTCCGTGTTCATCCAGCACGATGAAGGCGAAGAGCCCCGCGTGGACATCAACCGCGTCCGGGGCGGCAAGGTCCTGTGGTTCGACAGCGACTTGATGCGTTTTCACGCCCACACGGGTGCGCCACTGCCGCTCGACGAGCCAGACCCGACGGTGACGCAAACCAACCAGGTGCTGCTGGCCCTGCACGAAGGGCGCTTCGCCGAGCCCTGGCTGCGCTGGCTGTACTTTGTCGCCGGCCTGCTCGGTTGCGCCATGATCGGCACCGGCCTGGTGCTGTGGACCGTGAAGCGGGGCAAAAACCACGGCGCCAACAGCCATCTCGGCATGCGCCTGGTGCAGGCCCTGAACATTGCCACCATCGCCGGCCTGCCGACAGCGGTAGCGGCCTATTTTTGGGCCAACCGCCTACTGCCGGTGGAACTGGCCGACCGCGCCGCCTGGGAGGCGAACATCATGTTCCTGGTGTGGGGTGAAACTCTCATCTACGCCTTCTTCCGGGACAACCGCAAGGCCTGGGTGGAACTGCTCTGGCTCGCCGCTGCGGCCTTCGCACTGCTGCCGCTACTCAACGCCCTGACCACCGATAAACACCTCGGTGCAACCCTGGCGGTGGGCGACTGGGCGCTGGCGGGGGTCGATCTGACCGTCCTGGCCCTGGGCGTCACCTTCGCCTACATGGCGGTGAAAGTGCAGCGCCGCTGGCGGAAACAGGCCGCCGAACGGGAAGCCCAGGCCCTGAACCAGGGCGGCTTGCTTGCTCAGGAGGCCGTATCGTGAGAGCGAAAACCAAGGCCCTGCCCCCCAACCACCGCTGGCTGGTGGCGTCGCGAGTGCTCGCTGCCGTGCTCGGCGGCTATGCCCTGACATCGGCCGCCACGGTGCTGCTGGCCCTGATCTGGCCGCTGCCGCAAGCCCAGGCCGTGATGGCCTCCTCCATGCTGAGCTTCAGCCTGTACACCGCCATCATCGTGTGGATCTTCGCCACCAAGCGCGTGCGCACCCTGTGGGCCGGCCTGATCGCGGCGACGGCTCTGTGCGGCGCGCTGGCCTGGTTGCTGTTACCCGGAGGTGGCGCATGACGCCGGCCAACATCGCCCTGTTCACCACCGCACTGCTCGGCTTCATCGCCCTGGCGCTGGCCATGCCCGCGCACTGCCGGCATGTGTTTCGCCGCACACTGCCGGAACCCCAGCGCCGCCTGTTGCGGATCGCCGGCTGGATACTACTGGCAGTCGCCTTGGCGCTGGCCGTCTGGCAATGGCGTTTCGACGTGGGTATCGTCACCTGGCTGGGCTGGCTGAGCGTGGCCGGCGTGGCGCTGGTGTTCTACCTGCCCAACTGGCCCTGGCAGCCCATCGCGCAGCAACGTCCGGCAAGACAGCGCAAGAAAGGGAAGGCGGCGCAGGACGATGATGAAGACGACGAAGGCACCAACGGGGAATTCGCGCCAACCTTCGATACCGTTCCGCGGCACCCGGCGCGGCGCGCCGCCCTGCTGCCCGCACTGCTGGTGATCCCGCTCGGCGCCGTCGCGGTGCAGCTCTGGAACGCCCCGCAAAAACCCCTGCTCAGGGACGACGCGTTGCGTGGCGACATCGGCCCCTGGTCCTTCGTATTGGCGGAAAAGGACCGCAAATCACCCACCATCGAGGCACTGAACACGCCGATGAAAGCGTTCTCCATCCGCTTTTGCGAAAGCTGCAACGCCGAAATCCGCATGGCCTACATGAAGCTGCGCAAGCCCCACAGCCAGCGCACGGCGGGCAACGGCTTCTTTGGCCGCGGCCAGGAAAAAACCGTCGAGGTGCCCGTACCCGCCGCCGCCACCTTGAAAGACGGACTCTGGCTGACGGTGGAAGGCATCGACGGCGAGGTCCATCAACAACACTTTGCTATTGAACAGCTGTCACCGGCGCTCGCCGAATTCATCAGGAAAAGATCATGAAAACCCTCGTTTTTTTCATCGCCCTGGCCATGGGGAGCGCGGCATTGGCCCACGCCCCTGTGGGCAGATGCTCCCTGGACGGCCAGACGGTCAACTGCGAGGGTCGCTACGACGACGGCACCCGGGCTGACGGGGTCACCGTATCGGTGATCACCTACGACGGCGAAACCCTGCACACCCAGGTGCTGGACAGGGCCTCCCGCTTCCAGTTCGCGCTGCCGACACGGCCGTTCTACGTGCTGATGGATGCCGGCCCCGGAGAAATGTTCGAAATGGACTGGCGGGATATACGGGGCATGTCTGAAACCCGCTTTGAGACGGAGAAAGCCGCCGAAGCTCCCGCCTACCGATAGGGGCAATTGCGCGAACCGATAAAGCCGGTTTCATGAATTTCCCCTGCACCCGAGCAGGTAAAACCGGAATAGAGCGGCATTCTCCATCGGAACCGAAACGTCAACACCCCCTAAAGGGGTCTCAACTGCGCCCACCGCTTGCTCCCGGCAGGCGATTCACCGGCGTCTGTGCGGGATTCTCGAACCAGCGGAAATAATCCTCTGCGCCGCGAATGCCTTCCTGAATCAGCGCGGCCTTTTTCTCGGCGCTGATATCGAATTCGGTAGTTTTCACGTCCAATGTGTTGATGTACAGCGTGCGCTGCCAATCGTCGCTATGCAGGTGCTGGTTTTCCTGCACCTGCATGATGGCGGCGACCAGCGCCCGCGCGTACTCGGTGAAATTCTTGATGCCCTTGCCCTGGTGCGCCTCATCGTAGCGGAAGAGGGCGATCTCCTCCTGGGTATCCAGGCGCAGGCCCAGTGTCTGACGGTTGTAAACATAAGGGCTGCGGCCGGGGCGCTCGAGCAGGAAGCGGGCGTTTTCTTGGTTGTAGTAATCCACCGTGCGGGCGGCGGCACTCTCGCCCGCCATGTCGATGTAGCGCTGACGATCGAACAGCTTGATCGGATAGTTGAGCATCACCCCGCCATCCACGTACACGTCGCTGCGCGCGCCGTGGCGCACGGCGGCAAAAAACAGCGGGATGGACATGCTGATGCGCACCGCTGTCACCAGCGGCATATCGGCGTGGCGCTCCGCCGAAAAAGTTTCGCCGTAACCGGTGGACAGATTGGTACCAAGCACGTAGAGCGCGGGTAGCTTGGCTTTCTTGAGGTCGGCGAAGGTGGCATCGGCCTTGCCGAGGCGGTCCTTCACCAGTTTACCGATCCAGCCGGAGAAGAAATCCCCCTTGTGCCAGCCGAAATCCTTCGCCAGGCGACGCACGTCGCGAATCATGCCGAAGGAGTCGTCCATGAATTCGCGGAAATCCGTCGAATCGAGAATGTCGCGCTGGCTGCGGATGTCGTATCCCAATGAAAAAATCAGCGCATTGATCGCTCCGGCGCTGGCGCCCCCCACCCTGAGGATGTCATCCAGCAGACCGCGTTGCGACAGTATCTGCATGGCGCCCACATAGGCGATGCCTTTGACGCCGCCGCCTTCGAACACCAGGTTGCGAAACTGTGCAGCCATAAGACCACCTCCTTGATGTTATTTGCTGAAATCCAGGGCCTGTTGCCGTTTTGTCGCGATAGCGGGGGCAAAACAGCCATAAGCCGTAAGCTTTAAGCAAGAGCCCTGAAAAACCATCGCTTTAGCAAAGTTCTGCTTAAAGCTTACAGCTTATGGCTGCCGTGCAGGCAATATGAACAGAGACTACACCCTTGCCATGGGCTGATTCTCAACAAACCCTGGCTCTACAGGCTTCATGGTAGTTCAGACAGGCGCCCGCCGCGAGGATGAGCACCATCCTTGCACCAAGAATGATAACTGTTATCATTTCAGCAAACCAACGCTCACAATACGGCACGAACATGAACAGCGGCGAAACCGGCCTGCGCGAGCAGGTGCAGTTGCTTTACAGCGACCATCACGGCTGGTTGCTGGGCTGGCTGCGCAAGAAGCTCGGCTGCGCCGACAACGCCGCGGACCTGGCGCAGGATACCTTCGTGCGCATTCTCGGCTCGCGCGACACGCTGCTGGGCATGCGCAATCCCCGCGCCTTCCTCACCACCACCGCGCGCAACCTGATCATCGACCGCGCCCGCCGCGAAGTTCTCGAGAAGGCCTATCTCGCCGAACTCCTGGCCCTTGGCGAGGATCGCGCCGGCCACCCATCGCCGGAACAGCTCTGGCAGGCGGTCGAAGCGCTGGAACAGATCAGCCGGGTGCTCGACAGGGTGCCGGCCAGGGCGCGTCAGGCCTTTTTGCTGTACTACCTCGAAGGCGACAACCAGGTCGAGGTCGCGCGCAAGCTGGGCGTCACCACCCGCACGGTGCGCAGCGACCTCGTCCAGGTGCTGGTGCACTGCCAACAGGCATCGCCCTTGTGAACGCGCCATGAGCAAAAACGCAACGCCCGCGGATGACCATATCGCCGAACAGGCCGCCGAGTGGGTACTCTCCCTCGATGAAGGCACTGACGCGCAGCGCCGGCAACGGCGCAGTGAGTTCGACACCTGGAAGCGCGCCGACCCGCGCCACGCCGAGGCCGCCCGGCGCGTGGAAGCCTTCGTCGGCAACCTGTCGGGGTTTCGCACCTCGGAGGCGGCGGCTGAACCCGCTCGCAAGGCCCTGGAGGCTGGCTTGCGCTACAGTGCCGGCCAGCGCCGCAAGCGCCTGTTGACCACCGCCCTCGCCCTGTTGCTGCTGGCCGGCGCTCCCTCCGCGCTGGTGCTGCAACGCTACCCCCTGGCGCACCTGGGCGCGGACATCCGGGCCCCGGCGGGCCAATGGCGGGAACAGCGGCTGGCGGACGGCAGCCGCATCATCCTCGCCGGCAAGGGGGCGGTGGATGTGGCGTTCAGCGCCACGCAGCGCACCGTTCACCTGCGCGACGGCGAAATCTACGTGGATGTGGCACCGGACGGCACCCGCCCCTTCACCGTCACCAGCGAGTACGGTGACATCCTGGCCTTGGGCACCCGCTTCATCGTCAACCACCGGGATGGCGAAACCCTGCTGACCATGATCGAGTCGCAAACCCGCGTCACCCCCGCCAGCGAAGGTCGCGGCCCGCCATCGCTGGTGCTCCACGGCGGCGAGCAGGTCGGCATTGGCGCCAGCGGCCTGGGCCCCGTCACGGCCGTGGACCCCGACATGCAGGAGCGGCGCTGGCACGACCGTCAGTTGGTAGTGCACGGTTGGCCGCTGACGGACGTGCTGGCGGAACTGCGCCGCTTCCATCCCGGCTACCTCCATTTCGCTGCCGAGGGCCTCGGCGACATCCAGGTCTCCGCCGTGCTGCCGCTGGATGATCCGGAAAGGGCGCTGCAACTGCTGGCCGCCAGTTTTCCCGAAATCCGCGTCCAGCGCTTCACCCGCTGGCTGGTGGTGGTGCGCCATGGCGGGGAGGCGGAAGGCTGATAGTACGCTCACGCTCCCATACATCAGAGTGCCCGAAAAGCCGAGCTGGGCTACAGTCCAGCCAATATGCTCATCTTCAATGGAAAGAGATAGTGGATATTGCCGCCATCGAGCGCTGCGTGGCCCGCGCACGGCAGACCCGTAGGTTGGGTTAGCGAACATAAAAACTCCCCAGCAACGCATTCGTCGGGTTACGCCCCGCGGGCTAACCCAACAGCTGTTGGGTAACCGTGCATCGATTGCTGGGTTTCGTTCCTCAACCCAACCTACGCGGTTGGCCAGCAAATGCAGTGCCCAAAATATTTTTTCCGCTTTTTGCGGCTGGCCCGTCAAGGAAGGTGAACACATCTTTCACGACGGAGCCCTTCCCATGCGACACCGATTCCATCTCCTGCGGCCTCTGGCCTTCGCCCTCCAGTGCAGCCTGCTGGCCCTGCCCGCCGTTGGCTTGAGTTTCACTCTCAGCCACGGCGCCCATGCGCAGGAAGCCGCCGCGCAGATACAGGTCCCCGCCGGGCCACTGAGCGAAGCGATCAACCACCTGGCCCAGCAACTGGGCGTGGCTGTGGTGATGGATGAGAAAAAGCTCGCGGGGCTGCGCAGCGGGGGATTGCAGGGCGCCTATAACGCGGAACAGGGTTTTGCCGCGTTGCTGGCGGGCAGTGGTCATGAAGCCCGGAAAACACCGAGTGGCTATGTGATCGTGGCGGCAAAGAACGAAGTGGTCACATTGTCCACAGTGAGGGTGCGCGATACCCTGGTGAGCGGGACCAGCGAAGGCACGGGTTCCTATGCCGCACAGGCCGCCACGCTGTTCAAGGGCGCGCAGTCACTGCGCGAGATTCCCCAATCGGTGACGGTGATGACGCGCCAGCGTATCGAGGACCAGAATCTCAACAACGTGGCGGAGGTGTTGCTGAACACGGCGGGCATCTCGCAGGCGGCGGCTGTCGAGCCGACCAAGTTTTTCTCGCGTGGCTATGAATTGCAGACACAGGTGGATGGCTCGCCCGGCCTTAGTCTGGCCTTCACCTCACCCTACGACGCCGCGTTATACGACCGCATCGAGGTCCTGCGCGGTCCAGCGGGGTTACTGTCCGGCTCCGGCGAGCCGGGTGGCACGGTCAACCTCGTGCGCAAGCGTCCGCTGGAGAACTTCGCCGTGTCCGGCAGTCTCGGCGCCGGGTCGTGGGACCACTACCGCGGCAACATCGACGCGTCCTCACCGTTGAACAAATCCGGCTCGCTGCGCGGGCGCATGGTGGTAGCCGGAGAAGACCGCGACAATTTCATCGACCTTGATTACCGCCGCACGCTGACGGGCTACGGCGTGCTGGAGGTGGATCTTGGTGAAAACACCACCGTTGGCCTGACAGTTGCGGGGCACGAGCAGAAGCGGCAAGGGTCTGGCGACGGCGGCCCACTGGGACGTCCGCGTGACAGTTTCGTGGGCGCAGATGTGCAGCGCCGTTCCACGCGCCTGGATTACGGCATCGATGTAGAACACCGCTTGTCCGGTACCTGGCTCGATGGCTGGGTCATCAAGGGCAATCTGGCCCAGGCGGAACACGAGCGCGATGGAAACACGAGTTGGCTGAGCAGTTATGATGCGGCCACCGGGGCAGGAGAGCTGTACCTTTACCCTCTGCACGCGCTCTATGAGAGTCAGAACCTGGACATGAACGTCAGTGGCCCGTTTCAGCTCTGGGGACAACAGCACCATCTGACGCTGGGCTACAACTGGGCATTGGGCGAGGACACCACCGACAGAATCAACTGGGCGGGTGCCCCCATTCAACTCGACGACATCTTGACCGAGCACCATTTCTCCGAAGATCAAAACATCGGCACCACGGGCAACTACGGTAAGACGCGCACCAAGCAGTCCGGCCTGTACAGCGCGCTGCGCTTGTCAGTACTCGATGATCTGACGCTGGTGGTCGGTGGACGTTTCAGTAACTACGAGCGTGATACCCGTACCGCCACCACCGGTTGGGTTGCCAGCGGCGCACGGGCGCGTAGTGAATTTTCACCCTATGGCGGCCTGATCTGGGACGTTAGCGAGCCGGTTTCGCTCTATGCCAGTTATGCCGACATTTTCATTCCACAGACGCAAAAGACCTTCGAGGGCAATACGCTCGATCCGCGCGTGGGCTGGCAGGGAGAGGTGGGCGCCAAGGGCGAATTCTTCGATGGTCGGCTAAATGCCTCTGTCGCGGTGTTCCGTATGCGCGACAAGAACCGTGCGTTGAGAGACGAGCGCTATGCAAACACAGCTTGTAATGGCAGCGCCTGCTACGTTGCCGCCGGCTTGGCGCAAAGCCAGGGTTGGGAACTGGAAATCAACGGTGCGCCGCTCCCCAATTGGGAACTGTCGGCCAGTTACACCCGCAACGACACGAAGTTTCTGCGCGACAGCAACATGGCCAACGTCGGCAAGCCCGTCGCCGTCTCCGTGCCGCGCCACATGGCCAAGTTGTGGACGGTTTACCGCTTCGATACGCAAGACTTCGGCGGCGCACTGCACGGCTGGAGCCTGGGCGGCGGCATCAACGCGCAGAGCGAAACCTACGAGGGCCGACAGAGCGGCTACGCGCTGTACTCGCTGCAATTGGGCTACAGCGTCGATCCGCACTGGAGCATCACCCTCACCGGCAACAATCTTACCGACAAGCGCTACTACTCGGCGGCGGAAGGCGGCAGCAGTTGGAACCTATGGGGCGAACCGCGCAATGTGATGCTGATGGTGCGGTATCGGATGTAGCGCGTAGTGTGGGCTGATGAACGAAACCCAACGCCAACTCACGCACCACAGGGAAGTGGTGGATCAGTGATCAGTCCCGGCGCGCAAGGCGCGAATTTCGGCTTCCGCCAGATTCGTCACCTTGGCGATCGTGGCGTCGTCAAGATCGGTGGTCAGCAACAGATTGCGGGCGGTTTCACGGCGGGCTTCTATCCGTCCTTGCTGCAGGCCCTGCTTCAAGCCCTTCTCCATCCCGAGCCTTTCCCCGGTGGTAACGTATGGCATTTTCGTCGTCTCCTCGATTTCCTGTACCTGACGCCAGAATAGCGGCTCCAATTCCCTGGGCAACTGGATCATCCAGTCGATCACCCGGAACAGTTCCACCACCTGTGCCCGGTCATAACCGCGATCATACATCAGGCGGATCAGGTGCAGTTTCCAGCGCTGGCGCTCTTCACCACTGCGGCAGGCCTTGGCCTTGATCTGCGCCATCACCACCAGCGCGAACACGTTGTCGCTGGCTTCCAGTTCCGACCAGCGGGCGTCCCAGTCCAGCAGTTTCACCATCGGAAAGCGAAACTCCAGTTCGCAGCCCCAGCGGCCCCGTTGGTAGCGATCCGGGCGGAAGCCTAGGCGTCGGTCGGCCAGCACCGCCAGACTCACTACGTCAACAGCGTAGCGGTCCAGCAGCCGGTAGTGGTAAGTATACATTCGCTGCGAGAAGGCGCGCTCCGGCTCACCCTGGACTTCGACGTGGATGAGCACCCAGGTCTCGCCGCCGCCCAGGGTGTGAACTCTGGCCAGTTTGTCGGCGTAGCGTCTTCGGTTGGTGGCGTCGGGCGTGATCTGTTGCAGTTCCTTGTCCAGAAACTGGTAACCGCGCTGCCAGTCGATCTCGGGGTGGATGTGGGAGAACAGCAGCGCCATGAATTCGGGGAAGCGGGTTTCCAATGCTTCCTTCCAGGGGCTGTCGTGATCGGTGTCCTGCGAGGCGTGAACGTCCTTGTCGACCATGTGCTGTCTCTCCTTGACGGCGATGGTGAAGCGGCAGTGTAGCATAGCCTCGCGCGATGTTTGACTCGCGCGATGTTTGAATGGGTGCTTCGTCCCCGGCGACGCTCTTTTCGCCCCCCGGCCAATTCATGATCCAGGTGCGCAAGCAGGGCTTGCGCACCTTGCTCGGGATCGGCAGGCGTTATTGAATGACCAGCTTGCCCTTCATCACCGCCCAGTGGCCGGGGAAAGAGCAGAAGAACATGTAATCACCGCCCTTCTCGAACTTGGAGACGTCGAAGGTGATGCTGGCACTTTCGCCGCCACCGATCATGTCGGTATGAACGATGACCCGCTCGTCATCGGGCGGCAGGTAATCGTTCTCCAGCCCGTGCTGCATGCCTGCCTGGGCAACGGCCTGCCAATCGGCGCTCGACGCCACCACCCAGTTGTGGCCCATCTGTTCGACCTTGAGCTTGCCGGTGTGGTTGAGCGTCAGGGTGACTTTTTCACAATCGGCGCCAACCACGAGCTCCTGTTTGTCGAACTGGAGCTGATCGTTGGCGGAAATTTCCAGTTCACAGGTTTTGGCAAACGTGTGACCGGCAAAAAACAGCGCGCCTGTGGCGAGAACGAACGACAACGCCTTCTTCATGAGATACTCCTCCGGGTTAGGTATAGCTGGGATGTCTATCGACGTTTGAGATGGAAACGCTTGAAGTCAGCGAACTCAGCATAGCGCAGAACGGTATATTCGGCCACCGGCACTGGCCATGCCAGCGGCCTACGCGATCAACGCCTGCAACTCGGCGAGATCGGCAATCGCGTGCAAGGGCGGCTTCTCTCCCTGCGGGAAAAGGCCATCCAGCTCCCCGTCGGCAAGAGCGGGGTTGAAATAGATGGCGCCCAGACCGACACCGGCGGCACCCGCCACATCGTTGACAGGGTGATCGCCCACATGCCATGCCGATCTCGCCGCCACCCCCAACTTGCGCAACGCGAACTCGAATACCAGGGGGCTGGGCTTGTGTGCTCCGGCATGCTCACTGACGATGATCGCGTCCACCAGATCGTGCAGGCCGTGACGGCGAATCTTCGTCATCTGCAGCGCCTCGAAACCGTTGGTGATGATACCCACCCCGATACCGCGGCCGCGCAGTGCTTCCAGTGTTTCGCGGGCATTGCGATGGAGCTCGCTGTTGGCCGCCGCTGCCGCGGTGAATGCCTCGAAAAATGCCGCACCACCCTCCGTATCGCCGCCCACGGCCGCAATGGCGCTCGCCATCGCCTGGGTCAGCTGATCCGTGGCGGGCTCGGCGCGATCGAACATGGTGTCCCAAACGTGCGCAGCGTGCTCTCGCAATGCGGCCATGAAGGGCTCGAACAAGATGGGATCCAGAGTGACGAACTGGCTACGGAACACTTCGCCGAACAGGGCATCGGTGTCGCTGGTGTTCTTGATGAGGGTTTCGTCGAGATCGAAGAAAACGGCTTGCGGTGTATTCACGAATCGGGCGCACCTTGCGTGGCAGAAGACCTGTCAATTATCAGGGAAGAGCCATTTGCCGGCAAACGGCGTGCGTCACCGGATCAATCGGGCCAGCGACATTGGCGCCAGAGCACCTTGCCGGATGAGTCCGCACTGCCCTCGGCGATCAGTTTTGCCAATTGTCGCTGGTGATCCGGCGAGCCGTCGGGAAAGCTGATGCGACCGCTGCTGTTCACGACCCTGTACCAGGGCAGTGTGCTGTCGCTCGGCAGTCGGCCGAGCAGCGTGCCCACCCAGCGCGCGCGCCCGGGCAAGCCGGCCAACGCCGCCACCCGGCCATAACTGCACAGGCGCCCCGGCGGTATCTGGCTGATGACCTGATAGACCTGGGTCCTGGGATCGATATCGTCGCTCATCTTCGCATTCGCCCCGCCCTGTTGAGTGACGTGGGCTAACGCCTTTGCCAAATCTGATAGCGGTAGTTGATGTTGGACTCGAAGCTCTGCTCAAACACCTGCTGGAAACTGGCGGGAACCGCCGGAAACCGTACGTCGCCTTCCACGTCGATATCGACAACCGACAGATGCAGCGTCTGCGCCTGATCGATCAGGCTGGCGTAGATCTCTCCACCACCGGCAACGATGGCGTGGTCGGTGCGCTCGGCGAGGCCAGCCAGCGCCTGCGCGATGGACGCGAACACCAGCACGTCGTCCGCGCCGGCCACCGCTCCCGAGCGACTGACGACGGCGTACTTCCGGTTTGGCAGCACGCCCATCGATTCGAACGTCTTGCGCCCCACCAGCAGCCATTGGTTGTAGGTCATGGCCTTGAACAGCAACTGCTCACCTTTCGCATGCCAGGGAATGTCCGGACCATTGCCGATGACGCCATTTCGGGAGCGCGCCGCGATCAGGGACAGTTTCAGGCTCATGGTTTCGCTCTCATCGATAACATCTAAAAGTCTCCCCACATGCCTTGAAAAAGGCTCAGCGCCACGAGCGGCGCGGTTTCGGTGCGAAACACCCGCGGTCCCAGGGTGAGAGCCTGAAAGCCCTGCCCCTGTGCGATCTCGATCTCCGCAGGTGATAGGCCCCCTTCGGGGCCGGTCAGCAGCGCCACGCTGTCGGGTTTGTGGCGCGACAGGGATTGCATATCCAGCTGTGAGCGGTGATGCAGCACCACTTTGAGACTCGCCTCCACCGCCAACCAGTTTGCCAGCTGACGCGGCTCATGCAGCACAGGCAAGCGGTTGCGGCCACACTGCTCGCAGGCACTGGCGATCACCTGCCGCCAGCGCGCCTGCTTCTTGCCCTCGCGATCCCCCTTGAGCTTCACCTCGGTGCGCTCGCTGTACAGGGGAAAAATCTCCGTCACCCCCAGTTCGGTGGCCTTCTGCAGCACCCACTCGAAACGCTCACCGCGTGAAATCGCGATGCCGAGCAGGGTCCGCAGCGGCGACTCGCGCTCTTCAGGCGTGTAGGCGTGGGTGCGGACGCTGACGGCCTTGGCGCTCGCCGCAAGGATTTCACCCGCGTATTCGCCGCCCTCGCCGTTGAACAAACACAGGGCGTCGCCCACGCGCAGGCGCAACACAGTGACCAGATGGCGCGCGGCCTCCGCACCGAGCTCGATGGTCGCGTTCGCCGCCAGGGGCTGAGGTGTGTGGATTCGGGTTATGCGCATATTGTCTCGCGAGTTGCACGCTACACGTTTCACGTTGCACGTGGGTGCTGGCTGCAACGACACCGCTCTGACCTGACACCGTTGTACAGATAGTTCCGCACTCTGTCCGATACCTTGGCTTTTACGTGAAACCTGTAACGTGCAACGTGAAACTCCTAGTCAATTCCAAGATTGGCAAGAATACCCAACGTGGGCTCCGCCTGGTTCATGGTGTAGAAGTGAAATCCCGGTGCGCCGCCGGCGATGAGCCTTTCGCACAGGCGCGTCACCACGTCCTCGCCGTAGGCTTTGAGGACACCGCCGTCGTCGCCGAAGCTGCTCAACTTCCAGCGCAGCCAGCGCGGAATTTCCGCGCCGCAGTTGTCGGAAAAACGCACCAGGTTCTGGAAATTGGTGATGGGCATGATGCCGGGGATCACCGGCCTGTCGACGCCCTGACGCGCGCACTCGTCCATGAAGTAAAAATAGGCGTCGGCGTTGTAGAAGTACTGGGTAATGGCGTTGTCGGCGCCAGCGCGAAATTTCTCTCCGAGCCAGTACACGTCCTTGTCATAACTCTGCGCATCCGGATGAATTTCCGGGTAGGCCGCCACGCTGATGGTGAAGTGATCGCCAAAGCGGCCGCGGATGATGGCGACCAGCTCGTTGGCGTTGACCAGCTTGTGCGCCCCCATACCGGAGGGCACGTCGCCGCGCAGCGCCACCACCCGGCGCACGCCGGCATCCTTGTAGCTTTGCAACAACGCCAATACCGCCTCCTCGCTATCGGCCCCCACGGAAAGGTGGGGCGCCACATCATGGCCGTCGCGATGGATCTGCTCGACGATCTCCCGGGTGTTGTCACGGGTAGAACCACCGGCACCGTAGGTGACGGAAAAATACTCGGGCTCGAGCGCCGCCAGGCGGTCGCGCACGACAAGCAGCTTCTCGCGCCCCTCGGGGGTCTTTGGGGGGAAGAATTCGAAGCTGATTTTTGGGGTGGTTGTTGGCATGTTGGTTGGTACCTTGGTTGTTCGTCGTTGGTGGTGGCCCGAGGTTGTTTGTGAGAGGTCTGACGTCGGACGTCTAACGTCTGACGCTTTGGCGGCTCCGCCGCTAAAAAACCGCTCTTAATCTTTTGCGTCAGACGTTAGACATCCAGCGTCAGACCCCTCGAACAAAACTCCAATCTCTAAAAACGCACCTCAATACCTATAGGACTCAGGCTTGAAGGGTCCGTCCAAAGCCACTCCGATATACTGCGCCTGCTCGAGCTTGAGCTTCGTCACCACGCCGCTGAAGCCGCGCACCATGTGGGCGGCCACTTCTTCATCGAGTTTGCGTGGCAGTACTTCGACGCGGATTTTGGCGGGCTTTTCGGCTGCGGGCAGGTCGGCGAATTTTTCGCCGTAGAGGTGGATCTGTGCCAGCACCTGGTTGGCGAAGGAGCCGTCCATGACCCGCGACGGGTGGCCGGTGGCGTTGCCCAGGTTCACCAGGCGGCCTTCGGAGAGCAGCAACAGGTGGTCGCCCTTGGCCTGTTCCTTGCTCGCGGCGCGGTGTATCAGGTGTACCTGGGGCTTGACCTCCTCCCAGGCCCAGTTCTTGCGCATGAAGGCGGTGTCCACTTCGTTGTCGAAATGGCCGATGTTGCTCACCACACAGCCACTTTTCAGCGCCTGGAGCATCCCCGCGTCACAGACGTTGTAGTTGCCGGTGCAGGTCACCACCAGGTCGATCTGGCCGAGCAGGGTCTTGTCGACGCCCTTGCCCGGGTCGCCATCGACGTACGGCGACACCACTTCGTAGCCGTCCATGCAGGCCTGCATGGCGCAGATCGGGTCGATCTCGCTGACGCGCACGATCATGCCTTCCTGGCGCAGCGACTGTGCCGAGCCCTTGCCCACGTCACCGTAGCCGATCACCAGGGCGCGCTTGCCGGACAGCAGGTGGTCGGTGGCGCGTTTGATGGCGTCGTTGAGGCTGTGGCGGCAGCCGTACTTGTTGTCGTTTTTCGATTTGGTCACCGAGTCGTTGACGTTGATGGCCGGCACCTTCAGCTCACCCTTGGCGAGCATTTCCTGAAGGCGGTGCACGCCCGTGGTGGTCTCCTCGGTGATGCCGTGGATCCTGTCGAGCATCTGCGGGTATTTCTGGTGCAGCATCAGGGTCAGGTCGCCGCCGTCGTCGAGCACCATGTTGGCATCCCAGGGCGCGCCGTCCTTGAGGATGGTCTGCTCGATGCACCAGTCGTACTCTTCCTCGGTCTCGCCCTTCCAGGCGTACACGGCCACACCTGCGGCGGCGATCGCGGCGGCGGCGTGGTCCTGGGTGGAGAAGATGTTGCACGACGACCAGCGCACCTCGGCACCCAGCGCCACCAGGGTCTCGATCAGCACCGCGGTCTGGATGGTCATGTGAATGCAACCGAGAATCTTCGCGCCTTTCAGGGGCTGCTCGCCGCGGTAGCGCTCGCGCAGCGCCATCAGCGCCGGCATCTCGGTCTCGGCGATCTCGATCTCCTTGCGGCCCCAGGGGGCGAGGTTGATGTCGGCGACTTTGTAGTCGGTGGGGGGGGTGGTGCTGATGTTCATGGTTCGGAGTCCTTGGTTAGAGGTCTGACGTCTGACGTCTGACGTCTGACGCAAAAGCGGTCGGACGTTGAGAGTCTCTGCCGGACCAAGGCGCCGTGGCGCTCAGGGTTTCAATTTCTGTGTCAAGTTGTTGAGCATGGCGAACAGGTGTTCGATCTGCTCGCTCAATGTATCTGACTGGCCGATAAATCCCAGTCGCTGCGCAATTTCAATCTGCGTTTCCAGTTCAAACAAAGAACCTCGGGCGATCCGTAAAAAGCGAATGAACTCCTTGTCAGACCCTCTCCCCGAGCCTTCGGCAATGTTTGACGGCAAACTGACAGCGGCACGGCGCATTTGCGTCATTAGTCCGAATTTTTCCGTATCCGGAAAAGACCCCGTCACCCGATACACCTCGGTGACAAGCTCCATGGCCGTCCGCCAAACCATCAACCGCTGATATCTGCGACCAATCGCCACATGCCCTCCCTGGCACCATCTTTTAGCGTCAGACGTCAGACGTCAGACCAAAAGGCGCTCACAGCGCCGCCTTGAGTGCCTCCGCCTTATCCATCCGCTCCCACGTAAACGCCGTTGCCGTTTCTTCCTTCCAGGTGCCATTGTCCTTCCAGCGGTAGCTGTACTCGAAAGGATCGCGGCCGAAGTGGCCGTAGGTGGCGGTGGGCTGGTAGATGGGGTGGAGCAGATCCAGCATGCGGGTGATGGCGTAGGGGCGCAGGTCGAACACTTCGCGGATCGCCGCCACCAGTTTGTCGTCACTCACCTTGCCGGTGCCGAAAGTATTGATGGAAATCGAGGTCGGTTCGGCCACGCCGATGGCGTAGGACACCTGGATCTCGCACTTGTCCGCAAGGCCGGCCGCAACCACGTTCTTGGCCACGTAGCGCCCCGCGTAGGCCGCGGAGCGGTCGACCTTGGAGGGATCCTTGCCGGAGAAGGCGCCGCCGCCGTGGTGGGCCATGCCGCCGTAGGTGTCGACGATGATCTTGCGTCCGGTGAGACCGCAGTCGCCCATGGGGCCGCCGATCACGAACTTGCCGGTCGGGTTGATATGGTAGCGGGTGCCGGCGTGCAGCCACTCGACAGGCAACACCTTGTGGATGATTTCCTCGCGCACCGCCTCCTGCAGATCCTTGAGGGCGATGTCCTCCGCGTGCTGGGTGGACAGCACCACCGCATCCACCGCCACCGGCTTGCCATTTTCGTAGCGCAGGGTCACCTGGCTCTTGGCATCGGGACGCAGCCAGGGCAGCGTGCCGTCGCGGCGCACCTGCGACTGGCGTTCCACCAGGCGGTGGGAATAGTAGATCGGCGCCGGCATCAGCATGTCGGTTTCGTTGGTGGCGTAGCCGAACATCAGGCCCTGATCACCGGCACCCTGATCTTCGGGCCTGGCGCGATCCACCCCCTGGTTGATGTCCGGCGACTGCTTGCCGATGGCGTTGAGCACCGCACAGGAGGCGCCGTCGAAGCCCACCGCGGAACTGTTGTAGCCGATGCCGGTGATGACTTCGCGGATGATGTCCTCCAGATCGACGTAGCAGGTGGTGGTCAGCTCTCCCGCGACCACGGCCATACCGGTTTTTACCAGGGTTTCCACCGCCACTCTGGCGTATTTGTCGCGCGCGATGATGGCGTCGAGCACCGCATCGGATATCTGATCCGCCATCTTGTCAGGATGGCCTTCGGATACGGACTCGGAGGTGAAAATACTGTACTGGCTCATGGTTTATGTACTCTTGTCAGTGAGGGCCTGTTAACAGGCCCTAGTCAGCGCCACCGGGCGCCTTGAGAAATTGACGAATCTGAATGGAGAATCCGTTTTTCAAGGCGAGGAATTCACTGCCGCCCTCCGCAAGCCCCGCCGCCAGAGCCCAGCGCCCCAGTTCTTCCGGCTCGAAACCGAGCCACAGATCGCCGCAGGCTTCGCGCACCCAATCCTGGTCGTGGTTGCACAGCTCGGTCACCACCAGTACACCATTGTCGGTCAGACAGCCGGCCAGATCGCGGATGATGGCCGCGGGCGCCGGGGTGTGGTGCAACACCATATTGAGGGTGATGGCATCCGCGCGCAGCACCTGCAACTGCGGACTGGCGGTATCACCGAGGATGAAATCGATGTCCGTCAGGCCGCTTTCCGCCGCCAGGGCCCGCGCTCGGGCGAGCATCTCGGCGGCGTTGTCCAGGGCGATCACCCGGCCGAAGCGGTGCCACAGCCCCGGCAGCAGTTCGCCTTCGCCCGGGCCAATCTCCAACGCTATCTTGCCATTCAGCGGGCCGTAGCGGTCGAGGGTGGCGAGCACCGCCTCGCCATACTGGGGATAGCTCGCGATCAGATCCTGCTGCTCGCGGAATTTGCCCGCATTGACGCGAAAGAACGCCCGCGAGGCGGCGGCGCGGCTGTTCTGCACCTCGTCGAAGCGACGCGCCACGTCCTCGGGCAGCGCAAGGGTATCGGCGGCGGCGTAGATGGCTTCGCACAGATCCCGGTGCCGCCCCGGCTCAACGGTGCGGCGATAGAAGATGTGAGTGCCCTCTCGCCGCGGGCTCACCAGCCCCGCCTTCGACATCAGCTTGAGATGGTGGCTCAGGGCATTCTGGCGCATGGCAAAGATGTCGGAAAGCTCCAATGCGCCGAAGGCGTTGTTGCTCAGGGCGCGCAGGATCTGCAGACGCAGCGGATCGCCCGCTGCCTTGAGCAGGGTCGCCAGAGACTCTTCGCAGCCTGCCTGTTCGGCGGTGCGAAAGTCGTCGGAAGCTTTCCGGATGCGCGCGTTCATGGCTTGGCATACTATCACCAATCCCGCCTATATCAAATTTTTTTGATATAGGCGGGATTGGTGTTGTTCCACTGCGTCTTCACGTTGCACGTTTCACGCAAGAGAGAGGCGGGCCGCGGGTTGGTGAGGCTATCCGTACCAGAGCACGTGGCCAGTGTGACGTTCTCGCCACAGACACCTTCGCGCAACGTGCAACTCAGCAACAGAACAAAGCAGCGGCTGGCGTTCCCGCTCGCGGCGTAAATGATAAACTCCCGCGCCATTACACAGGCAGCAGACCGATAACGGGAACACGCATCATGAAAAGACTGCTCGTCCGCGGCCTGGCGCTGGCCGCCGGCATCGTTGCCATCAGCACCGGCGTGGAGGCCGAGGGGGAGGAACTTCTCGGCCTGCTGGTGTTGTGGGTCATCGCTTTTCTGTGGATCTCGGAAACCTTCCATATCACCATCACCGCCTTGCTGGTTCCGGTGCTGGCGGTCACCATGGGCTTGCTGGACATGCGCGGCGCGCTGGCCAATTTCGCTCACCCCATCATTTTCCTGTTCCTGGGCGGTTTTGCCCTGGCCGCGGCGATGCATGCGCAGGGGCTCGACAAATGGCTGGCCCAGGCGGTGCTGCAATTCACCAAGGGCCGCCTGAGCCATGCCGTGGTGTTGCTGGCGGCAGTCACGGTGCCGCTGTCGTTCTGGATCAGCAACACCGCCGTGACGGCCATGATGCTGCCACTGATGCTGGGCTTGCTGTCCCAGAAGGAAGATCTGCCCCTCAAGACCCAATCCTTCAGCCTGCTGCTCATCGCCTATTCCGCCACCATCGGCGGCATGGGTACCGTGGTGGCGTCGCCACCCAATGCCATCGTTGCCGCCGAATTGGGGCTCAATTTCGTCCAGTGGTTGTATGTGGGCATCCCCATGGTGGTGCTGCTGTGGCCGTTGATGCTGCTGGTTCTGTACCTGGTGTTGAAGCCGGACTTTGCCGACGGCAAGGTCGTCGTGGAAAAGGAGCCCTTCGAATGGACGGCGCCGCGCAGGATGTTGCTGGTGATCTTCACTCTGACGGTAGCTGGCTGGCTGCTGGGGCAGCCGCTGTCGCAATGGTTGGGCGTCGGCAACACGGATACCCTGGTCGCGCTGATGGCAGTGTTGCTGCTGGCCGGAACCGGCGTCGTGGATTGGAAAAGTATCGAAAAATCCTCCGACTGGGGCGTGCTGCTGCTGTTCGGTGGCGGCCTGACCCTGAGCTCGGTGCTCGGCAGCAGCGGCGCCAGCGAATTTCTCGGCTTCGGCCTGGCCCACCTGATCGAGGGCTGGGGCCTGGTGCTGGTGATGCTGGCGCTGGTCGCCTTCGTGCAGTTTTTCGGCGAGATCACCAGCAACACCGCCGCGACCGCACTGCTGGTACCCATCTTCATCACCCTGCCGGCGGACGTGGTCAGCCCCACCCAGGCCGTGCTGGCGGTGGGCATTTGCGCTTCCTGCGCCTTCATGTTGCCGGTTGCCACGCCGCCCAATGCGCTGGTATACGGTACCGGCAAAGTGCCGCAAAAGACCATGATGCGGGTTGGCCTGGTGCTCAACCTGTCGTGCACAGCACTGCTGACGGTGGTGTTCAGTCAGTTTTATCAGGAGTTGTGAGCGCTTTTAAGTTTCACGTTACACGTTTCATGTTGCACGTGTGACCAGCAGCAACATTCGGTGCTCAAACTTGGCATCGAGGTATAGTTGGTTCGCCAGAACATCGCCGGCCGCGGCTTTCTTTTACGTGCAACATGAAACGTGTAACGTGAAACTCACACCACAAGGAAACAATCCGCCATGAACAAAAAAATGTACGCCGGGCTGCTGGCGGCCGCGCTGGTCGCAGGCCCGGTCGGTGCCGCCGAGACTCATACCACCGTCTATTGGCAACAGCAGGGCCAGAGTGCGCTGCAAGCCGCGCTGGCTGCGCAGCCGAACACCGGCAAGGCCAAAAACATCATTCTCTTCGTCGGCGATGGCAATGGCATTACCTCTGTGACCGCCACCCGCATCTTCGACGGGCAATCGCGCGGCGGCAACGGCGAGGAAAACGTCTTGAGTTACGAGCGCTTTCCCCATGTGGCGCTGGCCAAGACCTACAACACCAACATGCAGACCCCGGATTCCGCCGGCACCATGAGCGCGATCATGACCGGCGTCAAAACCCGTGCCGGCGTCATTTCCCTGGGGCCGGAAGTCACCACCAGCGAATGCGCGGGCACCGATCGGGCAGTGCTGCCGACCCTGCTGGAAGAGGCGGCGCGCCGCGGTCTCGCCACCGGCATCGTCACCACCACGCGCGTCACCCACGCGACCCCTGCCGCCACCTATGCCCACAGCCCGCAGCGCGACTGGGAAGACGACAGCCAGATTCCCGAGACCATGCGGGAAAACTGCCGCGATATCGCCCGCCAGCTGGTGGAATTCGAATACGGCACCGGTATCGATGTGGTGATGGGCGGCGGTCGCCGCCATTTCATGCCCGGCAGCGCGACGGACCCGGAATACCCGAGTAAACACGGCAAGCGCGGCGACGGTCGCAACCTCATCGAAGAATGGCAGGCGCGCAACCCCGACGGCGTCTACGCCTGGAACCGCGCCCAGTTCGACGCCATCGACGCTGCCGCCACAGGTAACATTTTCGCGCTGTTCGAACCCAGTCACATGCATTTCGAAGCAGATCGCGAGGAATTCGCCGCAGATGAGCCCTCCCTGGCCGAGATGACCGCGCTCGCCATCGACCGCCTCGGCCGCGAGGACAAGGGCTTCTTCCTGATGGTGGAAGGCGGGCGCATCGACCACGCCCACCACGCCGGCAATGCCTACCGGGCGCTCACGGATGGCCAGGCCTTCGCCGCGGCGGTGCAGACCGCGATCGACAAGGTGAACGGCGAGGATACCCTGATCATCGTCACCGCCGACCACAGCCACACGCTGACCATGGCCGGTTACCCGATGCGCGGCAACCCCATCCTGGGCCATGTGGTGAGCGTCGATGAACGGGGCGCGCCCATGGATGAGCCCTACCCCGCCGTCGACGGCAAGCCCTACACCACCCTCGCCTACGCCAACGGCCCCGGTCACGCCCTTCACGACGCCATCGCCGAGCGCGAAGCCAAGGGCGGCGCGCCGGGCCGCGCCGACACCAGCACCATCGACCCCACCGCCAAGAACTACTTCCAGGAAAGCCTGGTGCCCCACTACTCGGAGACTCACGGCGGCGAAGACGTGGCCATCTACGCCACCGGCCCCTGGGCCCACCTCATTCACGGCGTGCAGGAGCAGAGTTATATCTATTACGTGATGAGGCATGCTTTGGTTGGGTCTGACGTCGGACGTCTAACGTCGGACGCCAAGATGGAGTAAGACCCAAGTCCTCAATACTTGCTGCGCTCCGCAGTTTGCCGGTGTCATTTTCAGCGGGAAGTGGCACCAAAAAAAGCGTCAGACTTCAGACGTCCGACGTCAGACCTTCCATCGGCTATTTACTGATCAGCCCTGGTACGGGACAATAATGCCCCCTTAAATCCACTCCCAGCCATTTCCCCAATCCCAGGAGCCCCCCGCATGTCTAACCGCCGCGACCTCGCCAATGCCATTCGCGCCCTTAGCATGGACGCCGTCCAGCAAGCCAACAGCGGCCATCCCGGCGCCCCCATGGGTATGGCGGATATCGCCGAAGTACTGTGGAACGACTATTTGGTGCACAACCCGGCCAACCCCGCATGGGCCAACCGCGACCGCTTCGTGCTCTCCAATGGCCACGGCTCGATGTTGATCTACTCTCTGCTGCACCTGAGCGGCTACGATCTGCCCATCGAAGAGCTGAAAAACTTCCGTCAGCTGCACTCGAAAACCGCGGGCCATCCCGAATACGGCGAAGCGCCAGGCGTCGAAACCACCACCGGCCCGCTCGGCCAGGGCATCACCAATGCCGTGGGTATGGCGATTGCCGAAAAGACCCTGGCGGGGCAGTTCAACAAGCCCAACCATGAGATCGTCGACCATTACACCTACGCCTTCCTCGGCGATGGCTGCCTGATGGAGGGTATTTCCCACGAAGCCTGTTCACTGGCCGGCACCCTCGGGCTGGGCAAGCTGATCGCCTTCTACGACGACAACGGCATTTCCATCGACGGTGAAGTGCAGGGCGGCGAGCACGCCCCCGCCTGGTTTACCGACGACACCCCCAAGCGCTTCGCATCCTACGGCTGGCAGGTCATTCCCGCGGTCGACGGCCACGACGCCGACGCCATCAGAAAGGCTATCGAGCAGGCCCGCGCCGACACCAGCCGCCCCAGCCTGATCTGCTGCAAGACCATCATCGGCTACGGCTCCCCCAACAAGCAGGGCAAGGAAGAGTGCCACGGTGCGCCGCTGGGTAACGACGAAATCGCCGCGACCCGCGCACAGCTCGGCTGGCATCACGCGCCCTTCGACATTCCCGACGACATCCGCAGCGCCTGGAACGCCAGCGAAAAGGGCAAGGCTGCCGAGCGCGAGTGGTGGCAGAAGTTCGAGGCCTATCGCACCGCATTCCCCACCGAGGCCGCGGAACTCGAGCGCCGCCTCGCCGGTTCGCTGCCCGCACGCTTTGCCGAGGAGGCCGCCGCCTACGTGCGCGCCTGTCAGGAGAAGGGTGAAACCATCGCCAGCCGCAAGGCCTCCCAGAACTGCCTCAATGCCTTCGGGCCGCTGCTGCCGGAGCTGCTGGGCGGCTCCGCCGACCTGGCGGGCTCCAACCTGACGATCTGGAAGGGCGCCAGGCCCATTTCCGCCGCGGACGCGTCCGGCAACTATCTGCACTACGGCGTGCGCGAGTTCGCCATGGCGGCGATCATGAACGGCATCGCCCTGCACGGTGGCTTCATCAATTACGGCGCCACCTTCCTGGTGTTCATGGATTACTGCCGCAACGCGGTGCGCATGGCCGCACTGATGAAGCAGCAGAGCATTTTCGTGTTCACCCACGACTCCATCGGTCTCGGCGAGGACGGCCCCACCCACCAGCCGGTGGAGCATCTCACCAGCCTGCGCACCACCCCCAACATCCACACCTGGCGCCCCTGTGACGCGGTGGAGTCCGCGGTGTCCTGGAAGGCCGCCATCGAGCGCCGCGACGGCCCCAGCGCACTGATATTTTCCCGCCAGAACCTGCCGCACCAGGCGCGCGACGACCAGCAGCTGGCCGACATCGCGCGCGGCGGCTACGTGCTCAAGGATTGTGACGGCACACCCGACGCCCTGATCATCGCCACTGGCTCGGAAGTCGCCCTCGCGGTGGCCGCGGCCGACACCCTGGCACAAAAGGGCCGCAAGGTGCGCGTGGTGTCCATGCCCTGCACCGAGCTGTTCGACGCCCAGGACCGCGACTATCGCGACAGCGTGCTGCCGCCCGCGCTGCGTGCCCGGGTCGCCGTGGAAGCGGCACACGTGGACTTCTGGCACAAATACGTGGGCCTGGACGGCGCCGTGGTCGGCATGGCCGGGTTCGGCGCCTCGGCGCCCGCCGGCGCGCTGTTCAAGCACTTCGGCATCACCGATGAAAAAGTCGTGGAAGCCGTCGAGGCCCTGCTGAATTGAAGCGCGAAGACCGCCCCTTAAACATCGCAATCAACGGCTTCGGCCGCATCGGGCGCAGCGTGTTTCGCGCCCTGCATGAACGCGACCTGATCGCGGAGCTGCCGGTGGTGGCCATCAACGAGCTGGCGGATGCGCAAACCATCCGCTACCTGACCCGTTACGACTCCACGCACGGCCACTTTCCCGGCCAGGTCGAGGTGGACGGCGAGTTCCTGGTGGTCGACGGTCGGCCCATCGCCATCAGCCACACCCGCGATCTCGACGATCTGCGCTGGCGCAACGTCGATGTGGTGCTGGAATGCAGCGGCGCGTTCGACACCCGCAGCGGCGCCGAAAAGCACCTCCAGGCCGGCGCCGGGCGGGTGATGTTTTCCCAGCCCGCGCAGGCCGACGTGGACGCCACCATCGTCTACGGCATCAACGACAACGACCTGCGCGGTGAACATCGCATCATCTCCGCCGCGTCGTGCACCACCAACTGCGTGGTGCCCGCGCTCGCGGTGCTGCAGCGCGAATTCGGTATCGAGTCCGGCGTCATCACCACCATCCACTCGGTGATGAACGACCAGCCGCTGCTCGACTCCTACCATCATACGGATCTGCGCAAGACGCGCGCCGCCATCCAGTCTCTGATTCCCGTGGACACCCGCCTGGCGCGCGGTATCGAGCGCATTCTGCCGCAGCTGGCGGGGCGCTTCGAGGCGCAGGCGATGCGCGTGCCGACCCAGAACGTTTCCGCCATCGACCTCACGGCGGTGATGAGTCGCGATGTCAGCCGCGATCTGATCAACCGCACCCTGCAGGAAGCCGCAAGCGGAGAACTGCAAGGCATTCTGGGCTACACTGAGGAGCCTTTGGCGTCCTGCGACTTCAACCACGACCCGCGCTCCGGCATCATCGATGCGAGCCAGACCAGGGTCGCCGGTCAACGGCTTGTCAAGTTGTTGATTTGGTTCGACAATGAGTGGGGTTACGCCAATCGCATGATCGACGTCCTGCTGCACTGGCGGGACCGGATTCGCGGCGCCAGCGCCGCATGATGGCGGCGCGACCAACTTTCACTTACAGGCTTGAGGAACGAAGGTGACATTGACCGTTATCAAAATGGCCGATCTGGATCTCGATGGCAAACGCGTGCTGATCCGCGAAGATCTCAACGTCCCCGTCAAGGACGGCGAGATCACCAGCGACGTCCGCATCCGCGCCGCCTTGCCGACCATCGAGCTCGCTCTCAGGAAGGGTGCGCGGGTGATCCTCATGTCTCACCTGGGGCGCCCCGTGGAAGGGGAGTTCGACGCGTCACTCTCTCTCCAACCGATTGCCGATCGCCTCGCCAAACTGCTCGGTCGCCCGGTTGCCCTGGTGCGCGACTGGAGCAATGGCATCGAGGTGGAGCAGGGCGGTGTCGTGCTGCTTGAAAATGTGCGCTTCAACAAGGGTGAAAAGAAAAACGCCGACGAGCTGGGCAAGGCCTACGCGGCGCTGTGCGATATTTTCGTGATGGATGCCTTCGGCACCGCACACCGCGCCGAGGCTTCGACCCACGCGGTGGCGAAATTCGCCCGCGAAGCCTGCGCCGGGCCCCTGCTGGTGGCGGAGCTCGAAGCTCTCGACAAAGCCCTGGCGGCACCGCGCCTGCCGCTGGTTGCCATCGTTGCCGGCTCGAAGGTCTCCACCAAGCTCACCGTGCTCGACAACCTGTCCGACAAGGTCGATCAGCTCATCGTCGGCGGCGGCATCGCCAACACCTTCCTCGCCGCGGCGGGCAAGCCGGTGGGCAAATCCCTGTGCGAACACGATCTCATCCCCGAAGCCCAGCGCCTGATGGGCAAGACCCGCATCCCGCTGCCCGTGGACGTGGTGGTGGCAAAAGAATTTTCGGCCTCGGCGCAAGCGACCATAAAGTCCGCAGACGAAGTGGCGGATGACGACATGATTCTCGACATCGGCCCCCGGAGCGCGGAAAACCTCGCCGCCATTCTCCAGGCCGCGGGCACCATCATCTGGAATGGCCCGGTCGGCGTATTCGAATTCGACCAATTCGGCGAAGGTACCAAGGTCGTGGCCAGAGCGATTGCCCAGAGCGCGGCGTTTTCCATCGCCGGCGGCGGCGACACTTTGGCGGCAGTGGACAAGTACGAGGTTGCCGATCAGGTGTCGTACATTTCCACCGGCGGCGGCGCTTTCCTGGAATACGTGGAAGGCAAGGTGCTGCCCGCCGTGGCAATCCTTGAGGAAAGAGCGGAAGGAAGGGCTGGCAACTGATGGCGTACAAAGTCTTTATCGACGGCAGACACGGCACCACCGGGCTCAAGATCGACGAGCGCCTGGCAGCGCGCCGCGACGTGGAGGTTCTCGACATTCCCGATGCCGAGCGCAAGGATCCCGCCGCCAAGGCCCGCTACATCAACAATGCCGACATCGTTTTTCTGTGCCTGCCGGACGCGGCGTCGCGAGAATCCGTGGCCCTGCTGGAACCCGGCAACACCCGTACCCGTTTTCTCGATGCGAGCACCGCGCACCGCACCCACCCGGCCTGGGCCTACGGCCTGCCCGAGCTGAGCAGCACGCACCGCGCCGCCATCCACAGCGCCCAGCGCGTCGCGGTACCCGGCTGCCACGCCAGCGGTTTCATTCTGCTGGTGCAGCCGCTGGTGGCCGCCGGTCTCGTCAACGCCGATTACCCTTTTTCCGCCACTTCTGTCACCGGTTACACCGGCGGCGGCAAGGAGATGATCGCCAGCTACGAGGAACCCGCGCAACTGCCCGAGGCAATGAAAAGCCCGCGCCTGTATGCGGTGGGTCTCGCCCACAAACATCTGCCGGAAATGCAGACCGTATGCGGCCTGAGCCACAGCCCCCTGTTCACGCCCATCGTCGGCAACTTCGCCCAGGGCATGTTGGTGTCCGTTCCGCTGTTGCCCAGGTTGCTGCCGAAAACGCTGGCACCAGCGGATATACAGGCGTTTTATCAAGGCCACTATGCCGACCAGCCGTTCGTCAAGGTCATGCCGGCGGACGACAGCGCCCTGGACAATGGTTTTCTGCCCGCCACCGCCTGCAACGACAGCAACCGCGCGGAGATCTTCGTGTTCGGCCACCAGGACCAGATCCTGCTGGCCTGCCGCCTGGACAACCTGGGCAAGGGCGCCTCCGGGGCTGCGGTGCAATGTATGAACATTATGCTCGACACTGACGAAGCGACAGGACTTACTCCATGAGTTTCACGTTGCACGTTTCAAGTTACACGGGGCGCTATCTGCCAGCCCCGTGCTTCTACGTGAAACGTGAATCGTGAAACGTGTAACTCAAGAGGGAAACAAGACATGGCACTCATTTCAATGCGACAACTGCTGGACCACGCCGCCGAATACGGTTATGGCGTGCCCGCCTTCAACGTCAACAACCTGGAACAGATGCGCGCCATCATGGAAGCGGCGGACGAGACCGACTCACCGGTGATCGTCCAGGCCTCGGCCGGGGCCCGCAAATACGCCGGTGCGCCGTTTCTGCGCCACCTGATTCTGGCGGCAATAGAAGAATTTCCCCACATTCCCGTGGTGATGCACCAGGATCACGGCACCAGCCCGGCGGTGTGCCAGCGCTCGATCCAGCTGGGCTTCTCATCGGTGATGATGGACGGCTCTCTGGGTGAAGACGGCAAGACACCCATGGACTACGACTACAACGTGCGCGTCACCCAACAAGCCGTGGCCATGGCCCACGCCTGCGGCGTCTCCGTGGAAGGCGAGCTGGGCTGCCTGGGCTCGCTGGAAACCGGCCAGGCCGGAGAGGAAGACGGCATCGGCGCCGAAGGCGTCCTCGACCACAGCCAGTTGCTCACCGACCCGGACGAGGCAGCGGATTTCGTCAAGGCCACGAAGGTGGACGCGCTCGCCATCGCCATCGGCACCAGCCACGGCGCCTACAAGTTCACACGCCCGCCGACCGGGGACATCCTCGCCATCGACCGCATCAAGGCCATCCACGCGCGCATCCCCAATACTCACCTGGTGATGCACGGCTCGTCCTCCGTGCCGCAGGAATGGCTCCAGGTCATCAACGAATTCGGCGGCGAAATTCCCGAAACCTACGGCGTGCCCGTGGAGGAAATCGTCGAGGGCATCAAGCACGGCGTGCGCAAGGTGAACATCGACACCGACCTGCGCCTGGCCAGCACCGGCGCCATTCGCCGCTTCCTGGCCCAGAACAAGAGTGAATTCGACCCGCGCAAATACTTTGCCGTGGCCACCCAGGCCATGAAGGACATCGTGGTGGCGCGCTACGAAGCCTTCGGCACCGCCGGCAACGCCAGCAAGATCAAGCCCATCAGCCTGGAAGACATGTTCAAGCGCTATGAGAAGGGCGAGCTGGATCCGCAGGTAAACTGACTCTGTCCTTAAAATTTCCCTGCTTGGGCCAAAAGACGGCAGCATATAAGCTGCCAAGCTGCCGTCCCGTAGCAGGGCGCCCCTCCAGATCGCGGAATTAATCCAGACAGAAATCCTGCTGGTAATAGCTGTCGTTGGACAAATTGCCACAACCGGCGCTTTGACAAGAAGCAACCTTAACCCAAACACCTGCACTATTTATCGTCTCTGCTGAATTAGTGGACGCATAAAACGATGGTATGCAGCTGATATTATCAAGGCGGTAAGCCACGAGACAAAATGAGACGCTGCTGACACTTTGCCAGAAATCTTGATGCACTGAGTAGCCTGTGGCCCAACTCGAACAAGTGGATACGAGTACACCATCTACATAAGAGGAAGGCGTTGTAGACCCGGTGCTCGGCTGGACAAACGGACCCATGCCTATTTCTGCCCACGCGGTATTAACTTGACTCCAGATCAGATTGGGATGCATTCCCTATTTATATGTTTGAATATGGTCAGATTTTTCCCAGATGCTGTGATCCAGCCAGGAGAGCTATAGAGAGGAGCATGCTTAAAATTAGCAATCAGCACTGAAAAAAATCAGCGAGCCTCTCCTGAAAAGCCAGGTTTTCGTAATAACCTGGATTCAAAGAACTCGGAAAGTTTCCATTAGGTTTTCTATGGAGGATATAGGCATGCCCCATTTCGCGCATTGTTATCTTGGAATTTTCAGGCTAGCTTCTGAAACGATTGTGGTGAATAAAGCTTTCTGCAGACGTCCCAACTTTAAAAGATTTGGTTTCTGCTACAGCAGGCTTACTCGGTGGCTCCAATAATGTCTCAACCTGGATATCTATTACACCACCCTTACCTACATTGTTAGAACCAGGAGCGGTCATCAATTCAGTATCCAGAAATTCCATCGAATCCCGTGCTGCTGACAACGGAATTGTAAACTCTTCCTCTACGCATCACGAATCTCCAGAGATGCAAGGATTTGCTTGGCCACTATCAATAATGGTTGGCATGTGATTGCACCACCATCTACTTTCAACTATTTGACTGCCATCGCAGATCCTAACATCGCTTGCACCCGATGCTCTTGAAATTATAAAAACTTCACCACTATCCGCATCGACGTAAACTGGCGGCATAATGCCTCCTGTCTTCGCATCAAAAACTATTCTCCAGTGGAGCTTCAGGGATGGCACTCCGCTGTCATAATCAGGCAAATATACCAAAGCGGATCGATCAGATAGCACGCTTAGATCACGAAAATCTTCATAGCTATTTTCAGAGACAAATTTCTCAGCCATTTCAAGTGCACCACGTTCAGTAACTTCTGGATGAGATTCATCTAAAGGGTCTATAAAATATGAAGTGGAAATATATCCAATTTTTCCCGTATTTTTATTGACTGCTATCTGCGCTCCACTACCTTCTACCAGAAGACCATTGATCCTTTCATCATACTCATAGATGACAGCATCCCCCACATTTTCGGTACTTCGGTATTGAAATTCCTCACCGCCCAGTTTTGGGTAGTTTCCGATTAGATAAGAAAGCACCGCGTCACCAGCCTCTTGCCTTCCTGACTTCAGCAGCTCAACGTCGAGGCTTACCTTCAGGTGATCAGAAGCTCTTAGAATAGTATTAATTGTTCCATTTGGAGACAGCCTGTAGTCTTCTGGAGATATCTGAGACAAGAACTGATACTGCTTGATCTTGGCCTCCAAAAATCTAGCTCTTCTTTCAAAAGCACTTTCAGACAAAGACAAATAACTTTCTGACCCATCATCCTGAGTATAAATAATGTGGGTATTATTCTGATCGGATGGGCGAATTCTGATGTTTCCTTCATTAGTTTTTATAACACCAGACATATTGAATGAGAGCGAAACACCTTCGTCTTTTTGGCCGAAGAAACTGTCCTTTTCAATGATAAACAACACCTCGTTATCCGTATTACCTGTGAGGTGGCCTATCCAATGAACAACATTATCATTTTCTATATAATGGGTTTCTTTGAAAACAATATGATACACCTTGCCCTTGAAATTCAAGGAAACCATACTTCCGGGCTTCACCTTCTTGCCAACCAGCTCTTTTGGCTCAATATTGGAGAACTGATAGCTACTCGTTTGGGCATCTAGTTTTTTCTTGTTTAATTTTTTCTCTAAGGCAGCGACAAAAGAGGAGGGGATAGGTTCGTTAATCGGCTTTGAAGTAACCATTGCGCTGAGAAAGAGCAAGAATATAGGGAAAAACAATAGTAGTCTTTTCATTTTGAACTCCGTGTTCATCGGAACTTATAATCCTAAATAACACCATGTGAGCCATGCCATGCTCACAGGAATTTATTACTCCGTTACTGAACGATGGAAGTAATCAGGGCGTGATAATTACCTCCTTGTGCTAGTTGACTTCTTGTTATCGACTCCTCAAGCAAGGAGTTTAGTTGATCGAATTATTCTGTACAAATTTCTTCCAAAACTATTAGTTCACGACTTGGCTTCCCAGGCCTGCAGTTTGGATGTGTGCTTGACCTCTTCAAGATTATTTTGAACTAGAACGGCCTTCCATTTTTACTCTATGCCCAGCAAAATAGTTTATTGATATTGGAGATAGAGGGTGCAAAAACGCTCCAAAGCAAACACAGATTCAACAGCAATACGTGCCATTTTCGTAGAGTGGGCTTCCATGCTCTCTTGCCAGACCATTCAAAGAATGGTTGAAGTTACGATACAGCGAAAAGACTAACAATTGAGGGAGAGCGATAAAGGTGCTTTATTATATTGTGCTAACACTCTACCGTTGCAGAAGGACAACAAATGCGGCTTTCACCTTATGAGATACAGACTCTCCACACCAGCCTGTCAGTCCTGAATTTCGATCCGCTCATGGATTCCGATCCGTCCCAGGAGCCAGTGGCGGGAAAGTATCTGCGCCTTTACGGCATGGATTATTCCGAAACGGACAGTGCCACGCACTATCTGCATCGCTGGGGCAGGGTGACGGTGCCCCCTTATACCATCGCCTGCCACTACTGGCTGCCGCAGCAGGCGCCGACCCTGCCGGAAAAAGGCATGGTGATGGTGGTACACGGCTACTTCGATCACGTCGGGCTTTACGGCCATCTGGTACGCCATCTGCTTGAACAGGGCTACGGCGTGGTGGCGTTCGACCTGCCGGGGCACGGGCTGTCCAGTGGTGAACGCGCCAGCATTGCCAGTTTCGATGACTACGTGGACGTTTTCGAAGCCATTCTCTCCCTTGTAAAACGGGCATTCCCCGTATCCCTGTGCGCCGTTGGCCAAAGCACCGGCGGCGCCATCCTTCTCAAGCATCTCAGCCTCGGCAACCGGGATCTGGCCAGGGTCGCCTTGCTCGCCCCGCTGGTGGAGCCGGCACAGTGGTGGTTCAACCGCATCATCTACGCGCTGGGCCATCGCGTCCTCAAAGGTGTGAAGAGGGTATTCAAGGTCAATTCCGGCGATGCGGATTTCGTGCGCTTCATCGAACACGACGACCCTCTCCAGCCGGACTACATCCCCATCGCCTGGCTCGGCGCCATGCGCGGCTGGGTAAGGGAGTGCCGCGCCATGAAGCCCTGCGATTTTCCCGCCACCATCATTCAGGGCACGGCGGACACGACGCTGTCGTGGCGCACCAACCTGCGCATACTGCGCCGCAAGTTTCCCGCCGCCACCGTTGTCTTGATTCCCGAAGCGCGCCATCATCTGGTGAACGAAAGCCCGCCACTGCGCCAGCAGGTGTTCGAGCTCATGGGGTTCTGAATGAAACAGTTCGCTGACCACTTCAAGGCCATCGTCGGCGCCGACCACGTCCTTGCCGATACGACGGAAATGGCCCCTTATGGCATCGACCGCACCACTCTCTGGCAGCCCAATCCCTCGCTGGTGATACGGCCCGACTCCATCGAGCAAGTACGGCAGATCGTGCTGCTCGCCAACGCGCACAATATTCCCCTGGTACCCTCCGGCGGTCGCACCGGGCTCGCCGGCGGTGCCGTGGCTCGGCACGGCGAAGTGGTGGTGAGCCTGGAGCGCATGAACCGCATCCGGCATTTTTCTGGGCCTGACCAGGCCGTCACCTGCGAAGCGGGGGTGATCACAAAACACCTTCAACAGTTCGCACAAGAGCAGGGGCTCTTTTATCCGGTGGATTTTGCGTCCTCCGGCTCCAGCCATATCGGAGGCAACGTCGCCACCAACGCCGGCGGCATCCACGTGCTGCGCTACGGCGGCACCCGTGAACAGATAACGGGCCTCAAAGTGGTCACCGGCAATGGCGATATCCTCGACCTCAATCGCGGTCTCGTAAAAAACAACTGCGGCCCGGATTTGCGACACCTGTTCATCGGCTCCGAAGGCATCCTCGGTTTCATCTGCGAAGTCACCGTCAGGCTCCAGCCGGCGCCGCCGCCGCAAACCGTGATGGTGGTCGCCAGCCGGGCGATCACCGACCTGCTCTCCGTTTTCCAGCAGGCGCGCAAGCGTTTCTCTCTGAGCGCGTTCGAATTCTTTTCACAACAGGCAGTGGACGCCGTAACAGCACATACAGGACAGCCATCTCCCTTTACCACGCCGGCGCCTTGCTACGGCCTGCTGGAGTTCGACGCGCCGCACGACGAAGAGGCCATCAGCGATTTCTTTGCGCACTGTCAGAGCCATGGCTGGATCGATGATGCGGTAATCGCCCGCTCTGAGAGGCAGGCCAGGACACTATGGCAACTGCGGGAGAACATTTCGGAAAGCCTGTCACCCCGCAAGCCGTTGAAGAATGATGTGGCCGTTCGACTGGAGGTTCTGCCCCGCTTCATTGCACAGCTGGAATCGCTGCTGGCGGACAGATTTCCGGATCTGCGCAGCGTCTGGTTCGGGCATCTGGGCGACGGGAATATCCATGTGAATATCCTGCAACCCGACGAAGGCGGCGATCGGCAGTTTGCCGAGAAGGTACCGCAGATCCTGGCACTGGTATTTGACCTGGTGAGCAGGCAGGGCGGGAGCATCTCCGCGGAACACGGCGTGGGCTTGCTGAAGCGGGACAGCCTGAAGCGTTCCGAATCCGCCGGCGAAGCCATGCTGCGCGTACAACTCAAGACATGCTTTGATCCCCATGATGTCATGAATCGGGGCAAGGTGGTGTGAACCATTCACTGCCGTCGACTGAAGCTTATTCCACATGGAGTTGCCAATCCGTATCCGATCGACTACAGTTTCTCTATGTTCACGGTCAGATTCACCAAGGAGTTCTCCGTCTGGCTCGACGGAATCAAGGACGGTACGACGCGGCGCCGGCTTCAGACACGTTTGCGCAAAGCGACCCTTGGCAATCTGGGAGATGTGAAGCCAGTCGGGGGTGGCGTGATGGAGATGCGCGAATTCTTCGGGTCAGGCTGGCGCATGTACTACGTACAGCGCGGCCGGGTGCTGATCATCATGCTGGGCGGCGGAGACAAATCTACGCAGGATGCGGACATCGCTGCAGCCAGGCATTTATCCGCCACTATCGAGGAATGATGTATGAGCAAGAAGATCAAGGTTTCTGAATTGCCCATCTTCGACATGGCCGAGTATCTGGAAGACGATCAAGCCATTGCCGAGTACTTGACCATCGTGATGGAAGAAAACGATCCGGCCCTGCTCGCCGCCGCCTTGGGCGATATCGCACGAGCACGCGGCATGAATGAAATTGCCAAAGCTTCCGGCCTGGGCCGAGAGGCGTTGTACAAAGCGTTGCGGCCGGGCGCCAAGCCGCGCTTCGAGACTATCCAGCGAGTATGCGCGGCATTGGGAGTCAAGCTGACGGCGGTGCCTGCCGGGTAATATCCGTTAGTGGGTACCTCGCCTATAGCGGCAAGTTCTCCTTCTATTTTGTGCTGATGCCGTAATTAATCAGCACACCGTCATCCTGCTCGTCGTACGTGATGGTATTGATGAACTCGTCACTGTGCGCAATGATCATGGTGCCGCCGAGCAGCGTCTTGCTCTCGCTTCGGATATCCCAGCCTTCGTTGACATACGAAATTCTGGTCCAGTTATCCACTTTCTCGAAGCTGTCCGCTGTTTTGATTCTAACGCTGTATTCCGTTTTACCAGCGCTGCTGGCCGAGAGTTTACTGTCGACGACATCACCGAGATAAAGCGGTATTTTGTTGCCCAGGAAACCCTCGACCAGGGCACCTTCGATTTTTTGTTCGCCCGAGGCGGCCTGATTCTGATTGACGGTATCCTGAGATGCGGAGCCGCTGCTTGCAGCCTGTTCATTCACTCCGCGCGGCATGGCGCTATAAGCCCCGTAAACAACAGTTCCCGCTACCACCACGCCGAAACAGTCAAAAACGCCTTGTTTTTTACAATACCTGCCTGTCGCATCTGTTCCTTTATTGATAAGCCGGAAAGTTGAGCTACGGACTCGTAGGGGCAATTGCGCGAACCGATAAAGCCGGTTTCATGAATTGCCCCTACAGCGAGATCGGGGTCAGAACAAGAATTCTCTCATCAAAGATTCAGCTGCTCCAACTCAATTCCCAGCGCTTCATTGATTTTGGCACGGGTAACCCAGCGCAGCTTCTTGGCACTTTCCATCTGCGCATACGCCGCCTGTGAGACGCCAAGCTGCCCTACAATATTCCGCGCGAGCAGGGCGCAGGTATTCGCCCGTCAAGGAGCATTGTTACTCCTTCTTCAACCAGCCTGACCGGCTCGCTGCCACAAGGCTTTCCCAATCGTCTGGTGGGTTGCCGCGCGGGAGTATCTTCTCGAACACCGCGTAGGGATCGGATTTGCTACCGGAGGAACGAAGTGTCTGCTCATCGTTGATCCAGGCGAACACGATGGTCCTGGACCTGGTGTCATATCGAAAGAACAGACGGAAACGCCTTCCAACCTTGGCTCGCCGCCAATGGCGGTGTGCCGGCCCCAGTGTGTTGCCTTGCCGATATTCACCCCGGCCCGGGTCGCGGGGTATGACCTCAAGAAGCAACTGGCTCAGAGCTCTGAACAACTTTACGTTGGCATTGCCTTGGTAACTTTGCGGGTCGTTGCGCTGCGCACGCTCGGCGGCTGATTCCAGTTTTCGCAGTTGTTCCAGAATGCATTCATGGAACAACAGTATCCATCCATGGCGTTGCATCAGAGGGCGACGTCTCCTTCCATGTCTTCATCAAGATCCACCGGATGCTCCAGATTGGCCAACATGGCCTGAGCGAGAGTATCCGGCAGAGGCCCAAGGTGCTTGCCCTGGCGGATATCCTGTTCCAGCAAGCTCAGAAAGGCAGCGATGGCCGGATCTTCATGGCCGGCATCGGCACGGGTGACAATCACATCGCCATTGCGCAACTCAAATGCCACTTTCTCGCCGGTGGCCACACCCAGAGCCTGGCGGATGGACTTGGGCAGGGTGATCTGCCCTTTGGAGGTCTAAGGTAGCTTGTTCGTGAATGGCAGACACGGTCAAAGCCTCGTCGGTAATGCTCACGCCAACAAGGTAAGGAATATTCCTTACCTTATCAATCTGGTCTCTACAAATATTCAGAGACAGACCAGCTTTGATTGAAAAAGAATCGCGTTCAGAGCGAAGCGCCGCTGGCTCCCAGCTCCGGCATTCACCCTGTGGAAGGGAAGGGATTATTCTCTAACCTTCTGAAACCGATCACTTTTCAACCACCTTACTGCCTTTTACCACCACTTCCGGGCCACTGATTCCGCGCGGAAAATCCGCATAGCGGGCATCCTCGAAACGCACCACCACCTCGCTCTCGCCCCGTTCGATCAGCGCGTAGGGAAAGCGTGACCAGGACAGATAGCGCTGGGCGCTGATATCCTGCGCCGCTTGTACGACGGCAGGATCATCGAGATTGCGATCGATATGCCAGTCGTAGAGGGTCAGGTGCGGTGTCGCGAGCCAGTCCCAAGCGCCCAGGTAATACGCGTCTTCCGTGGCGGCTACCACGGTGCCCTGTAAGGGATTGGCGGGTACCGGGCCGATCATCACATCCTGTGCGGCGCCGAGGCCGCGCTCCGCCAGCGCGCTGCGCACCTCTGCTCGCGCCGGTATATTGGCGATTACATTTGCCGCCATGTAGGCGGTCACCACCACGACCAGAGTACGCGCCGCCATTTCGCCGGGAACAACGTGTCTCAGGCGCAGAACGGCGACGGCAACCAGACCGGCCAGCCACAGGCCTTGCGCCACACCGGGTACCAGCGGGTTGGTGAGCACCAGCCACGAGGTCGGCAGCCAGAACAGCAGCCAGGCGAGCAGGGCGGGAAGGCGCTGCGACCACAACAGAAAACACAGTCCACCAAATATCAGCCACAGCCAGGGATCGATGATGAACAGTCCATCGCCATAGAACCAGCGGCCATCGAAGGGCATCAGCCAGCGCAGGCCATAATTGTTGAGCCAGTCGAGAGCAGGGTGGCTGATCACGGCAATCGCACTGACCAGCAGCAGCGGCCACCAACGCGCCGGTTCCGCGCCCGGTCGCCAGCGTCGTCGCACCAATTTGTCCCACAACAGCAACCCCGCCGCCAACAAGGGCGGCAGCAGCACCAACGCGAGCACCCCGTGGGTCCAGCCGCGGCGGTGGGCGAGAGCCATGTAATCGCTGGCGAAAGCGACGACGATGTCTACATCCGCAATGTTGGCGCCAATCAGCAGGGCGGCGGTGGCCAGCGGGGTGGCGCGGCGCAGACCGGTAGCGGCCAGCGCACCACCGGTGAGAGTGTGGGCAATGGGGTCCATGGATATCCTGTTTTCCAGCGGTGGGAGAACGTCCGCCGCCATTCGCACATCTGAACAAAAGCGGGCCGAAAGGGATTGTACGCATCGCGCCCAGCCTGTCCACGTCGCGCGGGTTGCGCATTGGCGAGACAAACCCGATGATTGGCGGCGAAACGTTCCGGCAGGGCTAGGGTCTGTCGGTATGACACTTTCAAACAGAGATCGATACCATGGAAAACACCCCCATCTCTCCCGCCGTCAGCGACAAGCAAAAAAACCTGGTACTGCTGGTCTACATCCTCCAGGCCCTGAGCTTTCTGGTGGGCATCAGCGCCATTGCCGGCGTCTTCATCAACTATCTGAAGCGCGACGAGGTGAAAGGCACCTGGCTGGAATCTCATTTCGAGTGGCAGATCAAAACCTTCTGGTACTCGCTTTTGGGGGCGTTCATCGGCTTCGTGCTGCTGATCATCGGTATCGGCGTGCTCATTCTCGGCGCCGTGACCCTGTGGTACATCTACCGCATCATCAAGGGCTGGCTCGCCTACAACGATGCCAAGGCACTGCCCGATGGCCTCTTCTGATCACTACCAGCACCGCTTCATCAGCGGCGATGCGACGCCCTGGCCCGCGGGCAAGGTGCTGTGCGTGGGGCGCAACTACGCGGCGCACGCCGCCGAGCTGAACAACTCGGTGCCCGAGGCGCCGCTGCTGTTCCTCAAGCCATCGACCGCGATTACCGCGTTCGACGGCGAACTGGCACTGGCTGCGGATCTCGGCATTCACCACTACGAAACCGAAATGACGGTGCTGATCGGCAAGCCGCTACGGCGCTGCTCCCCGGAGCAGGCGCGCGGCGCCATCGCCGGCCTTGGCGTCGGGCTCGATCTGACCTTGCGAGCCCTGCAGGACAACCTCAAGGCCAGGCGCCACCCCTGGGAGCAGGCCAAGGCGTTCGATGGCAGTTGCGTGTTGTCCGCCTTTGCGCCCTCTTTGCCCACCACGGATATTCAGAATCTGGCGGTGCGGCTGTGGCGCAACGGCGAGTTGGTGCAGGACGGCAACACCGGGCAGATGCTGTTTCCCGTTGTTGCCCTGCTCGAAAAAATGAGCCGCTATTTCACCCTGCTGCCCGGCGATGTGGTCATGACCGGCACCCCCAAAGGGGTGGGCGAGTTGCACCATGGCGATACAGTGCGCGCCGAACTGGGTACACTGGTGGTCGCGCAGGCGAGCGTGGCGTACCTGTAGAGCTGGCGCCGTCGCCATCACCGGCAACCCGCACGCAGTAAAACGGAATCCGGAACCATGATCGAGCAAGACCCGCAACACCCCTTCGAGCGCCTCACTCCCGATTTGATCATCGATGCGGTGCAGAGCACCGGGCTTTGGTGCGACGGACGCCTGCTGCCGCTCAATAGCTACGAAAACCGGGTGTATCAAGTGGGGCTGGACGAAGGCAGCCCTGTGATCGTCAAGTTCTACCGCCCGGAACGCTGGAGCGACGAGCAAATTCTCGAAGAACACCAGTTCTGTTTCGAGCTGGCAGAGCAGGAATTGCCCATCGTCGCGCCGCTGCTGATTCCCGGCGACGACAGGCAGACCAGTCTCGCCCACTTCGGCGGTTTTCGCTTCGCCATCTATCCGCGCCGCGGCGGCCACGCCCCCGAGCTCGACAATCTGGACAACCTGCACACCCTCGGCAAATGCATCGGCCGCATCCATCAGGTGGGCAGGGCGCGGCCCTTCGTCCACCGTCTCGCCATCGACGTACAGAGCTTTGGACACGAGTCCGTCGACTACATTGCCACCCACATGATCCCCGCCGACCTGAAAGCGGTATACGTCGGCGTGGCGCATGATCTGCTGGCGGCGGTTGAAGACGCTTTTTCCACCCTGCGCGGCGACGATTACATTCGCGTTCACGGCGACTGCCATCCCGGCAATATCCTGTGGCGCGACGATCTGCCCCATTTCGTGGACTTCGACGATGCCCGCATGGCGCCCGCCATACAGGACATCTGGATGCTGCTGAGCGGCGAGCGCCAGCGCCAGACCGCGCAGCTCTGTGAAATCCTCGATGCCTACGCGGAATTCTGCGACTTCGATCCGCGCCAGCTGCGCTGGGCGGAAGGCTTCCGCGCCCTGCGGCTGATGTATTTCGCCGCCTGGCTGGCACGGCGCTGGCAGGACCCGGCCTTTCCCCGGGTATTCACCTGGTTCAACACGGCGCGCTACTGGGGCGACCACATCCTCGAACTGCGGGAGCAGCTCGCCACCATAGCCGAGCCGCCGTTGCAGTGGTTGTGAGGGTGGAAGGGACTTTTATCTTCCCTCTCCCCAGCCCTCTCCCTAAAGGGAGAGGGGGCAGAATGGGGGGTCGCAACAATTCCCTCACGTTTCCAGACGAGGCACCGCAACGGCTCCCTCTCCCTTCAGGGAGAGGGGCAGAATGGGGGTCGCAACAACCCCCTTACTTTTCCAGACGAGGCACCGCAATAACTCCCTCTCCCTTCAGGGAGAGGGTTGGGGAGAGGGCGACACCAACACCCGGGAACGGATTCGTCTCTCTGTCACAATTCGTCTATAATGGCCCGCTTGTCTGTCCTGCCTCCGTGGCACTAGTCCCTTCGACTTTCCGCACTGCCGCTGCACTTCGCGGTCGAGTGTCGCTCTGTAGCCCTTCAGCATCCCGCCGGTTTCGGAGAGGAGTGCGCTGCGGGGCCCGACGGCAGGACTCTTTTGTAAAAAGCCTCGGTATGAGCGGGCTCGCCGTGAAAATTCCATTGAGAGGTTCGCGACCAGGGCCGCTCCTGCAGTGGCCGCTGTGCCATCCAGGGTAGAATCAGCTCTTCTTGCGCCTGGCCGGCGCTTTTTTTGAGCCATAGCGTCAACAAACTACGTCCTGCCAGAGCTCTTGAAAAAGAGATTCAAGAAAGTCGCACTTGCAGACCCGTGCAGCCTATATTGCTGACTTACGAGCAAAAAGAACAAGGGAGCCCGCCACCAAGCAGCCATGCCCAAGCCCAACGCCCGACTCAAACCCAGCCCCTGGGTGCAGCTTGTACACAACCGCCAGTTTATCTGGCTGTTGCTGGGCAACGTGGCCATGTTCTTCGGTTTTTCCGCGACATTGCTGCTGCGCTCGCTACTGGCCTGGAAGATCACCGGCGACGAGATGTCGCTGGCGTGGATCAACCTCGTGGCGGCGGGCTGCATGTTCTTCACGTCGATATTTGCCGGCGCCGTCATCGACCGCGTCGAGCGGCGACGCATGATGCTCATCGCGCAAACGGTGCTGCTGGCGGCAGAGGGCAGCGTGCTCGTGCTGTTGGTCATGGATCGCCTGACCTTCGGCTTTCTGCTGGTCAGCGCCTTCGCGGTCAGCACCACCTTTCCGTTCATCATGCCCGCGCGCACCGCGATGGTGGTGGAATCCGTGGGCCGTGCGTCCTTCGGCAAGGCGTCGGCAATGATGTCCGGCGGCGTCAACATTTCGCGCATGGTGAGCCCCGCCGCAGTTGGCTTCATCGCCGACTGGTGGGGTCTGGCCCAAGGCTATCTGTCACTGGTCGCCGTGCATGCCATCGCCCTGTGGTGCACATTCAACGTCAAGCGCAGCTATCCCGTGCACGACCCGCAGCGGGGCGCGATTTTCAGCGAAATCCGTGAAGGCTTTGCCTATATTTCCCGCAACCGGCCGCTGGCGCTGTGCCTTCTCTTCGGGATATTGCCGGTTCTCATCGTGGTGCCTTTCCAGAACATGATGGTGGTATTCGTCGAGGAACTGTGGGGCCAAGGCGGCAGCGGACTCGGCATCATGCTGGCGGCGATGGGTGTGGGCGGCCTGCTGGGGTCCGTGCTGATGGCCATGATCAAGGACGGCAGCCTGATGAAGCCGATGATCGTGGCCACCGTCTTCATGGGCATTTTCCTGATCCTGCTCAGCCACTCTCCCTGGTTCTGGCTCGCCGTGATCATCATGTTCGGCATCTACAGCTCGTCGGTGCTGACCCAGATCCTGGTCCATACCGGCGTGCAGCTCATGTCCGAGGACAGGTATCGCGGCCGCATCACCACCATCTCCCTGATGACCTTCGGCCTGGCCCCCGTGGGCACCTTTCCGCTGGCATTCGCCACCAAGCACATCGGTGCGTCGCTGGCGTTGACCGCCGCCGCGGTGATATTGCTCATCTGCGTAACGGCGATCTGGTTTCTGTTGCCGTCGTTCCGCAAGATCGACGAGGCGGCGCGGGCTTACTGATGGCCAGGTCGCGCTCGCCATCCCTTCGTCAGCCGTTGAAGATCCTGTTTCGCAACGACCAGTTCCGCTGGCTGTTTTCGAGCAATTTCGCCCACTTTTTCACGTTCTCGGCCACACTGCTGCTGCGCTCGCTGCTGGCCTGGGAGATTACCGGCGACGAGATGTCCCTGGCCTGGATCAACCTGGCGGCGGCAGCCTGTATTCTGGTCGGTTCGTTCTTTTCCGGGGCCGTGATCGACCGCGTGGAGAGGCGCAAGCTGATTCTTCTCGCCCAGTGCGTGCTGATCGTTTCAGACCTGTCGATCGTGATCCTGCTCGCCACCGGCCACCTGCAGTTCAGCTACCTGGTCATCAGTGCCATGGTGGTGACCTCGACGTCCACCTTCGTGTCTCCTGCGCGCACCGCCATGGTGGTGCAGGTGGTGGAGCGCCACCAGTTCGGCAAGGCTATGGCGCTGATGGCCGGCGGCGGCAACGTGGCGCGCATGATCAGCCCCGCCGTTGCCGGGCTGATCGTCGACTGGACCAGTATTCTCCACGGCTACTTTCTGCTGATTCTGGTGCACTGCTTCACCCTGCTGTGCACCTTCCATTTCAAGGCAAGCCATCCCTACCGGGAAGGTGAGAAGGAGCCGCTGCTGCGTGAAATTCGCGACGGCTTCGTCTACATTGCCGGCAACCGCCCGCTGGCCATGTGTATTCTGTTCGGGATGCTGCCCATTTTGCTGCTGGTGCCGTTTCAACACACCATGGTGATCTTCGTCGACCACCTGTGGGGCAGGGGCGCCAGCGGCCTCGGCATCATGATGGCGGCCACCGGCATCGGTGGCCTCGCGGGCTCCATGTTGATGATGTTCGTCAAGGACGGCAGTCTCGCCAAGCCCTTGATGATCTCCGGAATGCTGGTCGGCCTGTTTTTCATGCTGCTCAGCCACACGCCCTGGTTCTGGGTTGCGGTGGGCGTGGTGTTCTGCGTATACAGTTCGTCGGTGCTGACCCAGACCCTGATGCAAACCGGTGTACAACTGATGACGGACGAAAAATACCGCGGTCGGGTCACCACCATGACCGTGATGTCATACGGGCTCGCCCCCGTCGGCACCTTGCCGCTGGCCTACGCCGCCAAGCACATCGGCCCCGCGTGGGGCATGACCATCACCGCCGTGGTACTCAGTTCGGCCATGCTGGCCATCTGGTTTCTGGCGCCCTCGTTTCGCAAAATCGACGAGGTCGCCAAAACTCAATAGCCTTTTGGGTGTCTGTTGAGAGGCAAGGGGCTTTTCCCGCACTCTGGTCGCTGCATGAACAAAAAAGGATGGTTGTTGTTGTTCACAGCGCTGCTCATCGGCGGCGCCTTCATGCTGTTGTCGCAAAAAATTCCCTCACTTCTGGAAAGATGGCTGCACGGCCAGCTCAGCGCCTATGGCGTGGAATCTTTCCACATCGGCGAGCCCTATTGGGGCCTGAGTGGCGCGGGCACCACGGCGCTCACCCTGAGCGGCCAGTACGACGACTGGCGCTTCACCGTTGCCGTCGACAATCTGGTGGCCAGCTACCACTGGCGCACCTTGCTGGACGGCGAAATCCATGGCATCGGCGCCGACACCCTCAGTATCCAGCTGGAACAGCAGCCTTCCGATAAGGCGGTCGAAGAACCCTTCACCCTGGCGCAACTGCTCGATACTCTCGAGGCGCTGCACCTGCCGGTGGCAAAGGTTGCCGTTGCAGGGCTTGATCTGGATGCGACCCTGGCCGACGTGCACCTTGCCGTGCAGGGCACGGCCATCGGCCTTGCCAATGAGAACGGCGAACTGACCGGCACCTTCCAGGTGGTCACCGCGATGGAAGATGGCCCAGCGCTGCCGCCCCTGCGTCTGATCGCCAAAGCGGGGGAGTTTCGCTGGCTACCCGACTTCGACGTACGCCTCGACGACGACGGGCGCGCCCTGCAAGGCACTCTGGCGCTGAAAACCGTAGCATCTCCGCCCGCTGATCTGGCTCTGGCGTTCTCTGCCCGTTTGCAGCACACCGATCTGGCTGCGCTGGCAGCACCCGACGCCGCAGTTGGCACGGCGGACACCGCCATCGGCGCGGACGCCACCGCAAGCGGCCACCTGACCCTGGCTCGCGACCTGCCCCTCGCCGAGCTTGCACCGCTGGCGCTGCCCATCGATGCCACTGTTGCGGGCCGACTCCACAGTGCGCGCTTTGCCGACCTCGGCCTCGCCGCAGCACAGCTGTCGTTCGACCTGGCGCTCACCAGCAGCCCCGGCGGTGTGGAAATTCACCTGAACGCGCCGCTGCTGTTGGAGGGCGCACTGGAAGAGGCTTTCTGGCAGGCGCTCACAACGCCCTTCGATCTCGCCGATGGCGCGCCCCTGGCACTGCGCATCGCGGAAGGCACCGCTTTCGTGCTGCGCACAGACCAGGAGGAGCAACCCGCAGTGGATGGCAGCGCCGCCGCCATCGCGCTCAGCATCGGCGGCGAAGACGGTCTCAGCGTTCAGGGCCTGCTCGATGAGCTGAAAGTACGCGGCGCGGCAATAGCGGCCACCCTGCACGGTGGAGCCACCGTGCCCTGGGCCGGCCATCATCTGCCAGCGCTGACTTTTACGACAAAACTGGCTGTCAACGAAGAGAGCGTCGCCTTCTCGGGCGGCCTCGCCGTGGAAGAGTGGCAGGTGAGCGGCGAATACCGCGGCACCTACGCGGGCAGCGCCCTCAATGCCGGGGCGGACATTCGTTTTGGCGATCTTGCCACGCCCGGCGCCCAATTGAGCAAATACGGCATCTACGATGGTGAACTCGCCCTCGCTGCAGGGGAGGGCAGCCTCAGCGTTCAGCTCACGCAAACCGCCGGCGCTACTTCGGGGCCGCTGCTGAGTCGCTATCACTTCAAGGCCCATGACCTTACCGGCATGGCCGAGGGCGTTGCCTTCACGGAAGCCGGGGTCGATGCCCTCCTGAGCAACGATGGCAGCCACTGGTCGTCGCCCGAGCCGCTTCGCCTGCATGCGGGCGAAGTTCGCGCCGGTGTCGTCATGTCCGGGCTCGAAATCAGCGGGCAGCTCAAGAAAAGCGCAAGCTTCGCGCCCAGCCATTGGCGCCTCGACAAATTGGCAGCCGATTTGTTTGGCGGCCGGGTGGAGCTTGCCGCGCCTGCGGATATCGATTTGCCGTTTTCCGGAAACAGTCTCGATATCGTGCTGTCTAACCTGCGCCTCGATGAAATTCTGCGCCTTTACGAGAAACAGGGCGTCAGCGGCACTGGCGTCCTGAATGGCAAAATCCCCCTGGTACTGGAAGAGGAGGGCGTGCGTATCAACAACGGCAAGCTGGCAAACAGCGGCGATGGCCGCATCGTCTTTACCAGCGCCAAGGCCGAGGCGCTGCAGGCGACCAACCAGCAACTGGCGATGGCGTTGCGTCTGCTGGAGGACTTCAATTACCGCACACTGAGCATCAGCGCACAGTTCGAGCCTTCTGGCGACATGCTGTTGGGTGTACAGTTGTGGGGCAGCAACCCGGCGGAGTTCGATGGCCGTCAGGTAAACTTCAACATCAATCTGGAGGAAAACCTGTACGATCTTTTCAAAGTGCTGCAACTGACGGATGAAGTGACCAAAAAACTCGAACAGCGGCTGGAACAACAGGGCTACCGCTAGAACACAGGAAATCACTATGGACCTGATAACCAAAGCCGCAGCGGTGCTTGCCTGCACCATGATGCTCGCGGCCTGTACGCCGACGGTGAAAGTGGAAGCGCCGAGCGAACCCATCACCATCAACCTCAACGTCAAGATCGATCACGAAATCCGCGTCAAGGTGGACAAGGATCTGGAGAATATTTTCTCTGAAGACAGCGATCTGTTTTAACCAGTCACGGGAATGCATGTCATGAAATTTTTACACACTTCACGTTTTCAGCCACTGGCCACCAGCCTGCGCGGCAAAACCGGCGCACTGGTCATCGCACTGCTGCTGAGCGCCAGCCACGCCTTCGCACTGGACTTGCAGGATGCCAAAAATCAGGGGCTCGTCGGTGAAACCGTCAACGGTTATCTGGGCGCGGTAAAATCGAGTGCAGAGGTCAATACGCTGGTCAATGACATCAACGCAAAACGCAAGGCGGAATACCAGCGCATTGCCAAACAAAACGGCATCGCGATTTCCGATGTAGAGGCACTGGCGGGCAAAAAGGCCATCGACAAAACGCCCCCCGGCCAATACGTCAACGTCACCGGCTCATGGATGAAAAAATAAGGCAATGGCTGTCACTCCCTTTGCAGATATTCGCCAGCGAGCCGCACAACGCAAGGGTGGCGATGACGAACTCGCGGCCCTTGTATCCGGCGGCATCAAAACGCCGGAGCAACTGACGAAGGAGGATGACAGCCGCTACCTGTCGGCCATGACCCGCGCGGTTTTCAAGGCCGGTTTCGTGTGGAAAATCATCGATCACAAATGGCCCGGCTTCGAGAGCGCATTCTGGAATTTCAATGTGCTGCGCTGCGCAATGATGAGCCCCGACGATTTCGATGCCCTGTGCGAAGATGAGCGCATCGTGCGCAATCGGCAGAAAATTCACACCGTACCGCGCAACGCCGCCATGGTGCTCGACGTGCAGAAAAGCCACGGCAGCTTCGGTAATTTTCTCGCCACCTGGCCCACGGACGATTTCATTGGCCTGCTGGAATTTTTCAACAAGAAGGGCGCGCGCCTCGGCGGCAACAGCGGGCAATATTTTTTGCGCGCGGTGGGTTGCGATGGTTTCGTGCTGAGCCGCGATGGTGTTACCGCGCTGATCAATGCCGGCGTGGTGGACAAGCCGCCCAGCGGCAAGGCGGCAATGCGAAAAGTGCAGGATGCCTATAATCAATGGCGCACCGAAAGTGGCTGGGGCTATGCGCAGATCAGTCGCACGCTGGCCATGTCGATCGATAGTTAGTAATGCTTCAATGTAATTTTGTGGGGTCCACCTGTAGGTTGGGCTGAGAAACGAAGCCCAACCTGCAAACTATATGCCTATATATCGTAGACGTCACGTTGCCATATCTCGATTTTCCTGCGCGGGTGTAGGGGCAATTCATGAATTGCCCCTACGGTATATAGCAGGGATCACCAAGCAGAATCGTAGCCTAAAATCCCAACCACTGCGTAATGCAACAAGGAGACAACCATGATAACTACCGAACTTCGCCGTCCCTTTCAGCTTTTATTGATGCTCTGCTTTTTCGCGGTACCTGGCGTTCATGCGCAGGATAACTGTGACGACCAGAATGCCCTGTGCGGCCTGACCAACGCCGAAGACCTGATCTGGCTGCCCGGCAATGAACGCTTCATCGCAAGCCGCACCACCAGCACCGAACCACCGGGAGGACTTTATCTGGTCGATCCCGCAACGCGCACCATCGAAACGCTCTATCCCGGCGCCAACTCGCGCGATGTTCAGAACAACGAGCTGTTTCCCGCATGCCCCAGCGCGCCGGACGTCAACAATTTCTCAACCCATGGGCTCGATCTCAAAACTGTCGGCGACAATCACCACCGGCTTTACGTCACCGCCCACGGTGCCCGCGAATCCGTCGAAGTGTTCGACATCGACACCAGTGGCGACACACCTACCGCGACCTGGATCGGTTGCGTACTGATGCCGGAAGACGCCTCCATCAACGCCGTCACCATCCTCGAAGATGGCGCCTTCTACACCACGCGCATTTCCACTCAGGGCGAACCTCCCGGCGCGCAGAGGATGCTCGACGGCGAAATTACCGGCTTTCTGTACGGCTGGCGCCCGGGCGAAGCGGTCGTCGCCGCTGTTGGTACGGAAATGTCCGGCCCCAACGGTATCGCCTCGTCGCCTGACGGCCAGTGGCTGTTCGTCGCCGCCTGGGGCGGCAGTGAAGTGGTACGCTTCCAGCGCGACGGAACCAACCTGACCAAAAATGCCAGTGTCGCCTTGCCCTTCCGGCCCGACAACCTGCGCTGGACGGAGGAGGGCAGCCTTCTCGCTACCGGCCACAGGCTTGGTGACCCGGACAACTGCGACAACCCTGGTCCGATCTGCGTCAACGAATGGGAAGTCGCGGAAATCCATCCGCAGGACATGACCGTGGAAATTCTCGCAACCGGCAAACCCGGCCCCGGCTTCTGGGCCGCCACGGTCGCCCTGCGCGACAAGGACGGCCTGTGGCTGGGCACCTTCCGCGGCGACAGAATTCTGTTTGAACCGTTGGGGTCAGAGTAAAAACTCTGGGGGCAATTCATGAATTGCCCCTACGATATGCAGCGGAGATCAGGGCTGTAACCTGAATTTCTGACTACTGTGCAAGCCGGAGCACTGGAAGTGCCGAGCTCTGCCAGAATTTACGGCTTACAGCCATCAAGCCGCGATAAAGCGAGCATCATCTATCGGCTTTCCTGAGCGCCAAACTCGCCGCGTACCTGGCGGTGATGAACTGGGGAATGGAGATAAACATCATGAAAACAATGGCAAACGGCAGCAATGAGAAGTCGCTGCCGTTCAGCAAGGCGCCCAGCGCCTGCCCGCCCGTCATGGCAAGTACCCAGCGCCAGGGCCTGACCGGAAACCGATAGGCGATGACGAAGATAACGGCACACATGAACGGAATGCCCAGGAGATAGTAAGAGCCATCATCCCAGGCTTCGCTTCTGCCCGTGGCCATGACGATCACCAGATAGACGATCAGCCCGCACAGGAAAGTTGCGACATAGGGAAAAAGGTGGTTATTTTTCATGGCATTCCCTTTGTTCTATGTAAATGTAAGAGGCTCTTTGTAAATGTAACAAGCTCTTGGTAAATATAAGAAAACAGGGCGTGTCACAGCTCTCCCCCCACTCCCTTGAACTTTTCAACGAAGGCAGCAATCCTCTGAAAGATACTTTGTTTCTTCGTCAGATACTGAGGGCTCAATGGACTCATTCTGGGAAGAACGCTGTTCAGCTCGGTGCCATTGTCACTGGCAAACTCCCGCTTCAGCGAGATGGCGATATAGCGCCTTGCTGCTTCCGCATTCAGGTTTTCATCGTCGATCAGTCTCTGCGCCTCACGCTGCTGTTCTGCGCGTGCAAAGGTGAAGAAGGCATCGATGATGCTGGCCTTGTCGGGAATCTCATCCAGATCAGCCTGGTTGATGAAATCCACCACGAGACTCTCTTTGGCCCGGTTGCCCAGGCTGGCGCGGATCATGCGACGCACCTCTTCGACCAGATCAGCCTTGTTTCTGGTTTTCTTGTTGTGGTCAAAGATCAGCTCAAGGATGTAGTCCAGATTGATTTCCTGGGACTTGAGCAGATCCACTTCAAACACTACGTCATCCCAGTCGATGGTGGACTGGTCTTTATTGTTGCCCGCTCTTTCCCTTCTCAGCCAATCGCGAATATCATTGTAGGTCGATTTGTAATCCTGAATCTTGCGATCGGCAGGCAGCCTGATACTCTGCATTGCGGCCAGGTCATCGTCATCCAGGTAATGCTGTGCCTTGAATGCTTCCACAACGTCGGGATCGTTGAGATCAATGGTCTGCAGGGCCTTCAGGCTGGCAAATTCATCGAAATTCTGCAGAATGTTTTCTACCCGCAGATATTCGCCAAACAGCTTGGTAAATTCCTTCTTGTCCTTCTCCTTGAGGATCTTGTCCGGCTCAGGGAAGCGCTGTTCCAGCTCTGACACCACATCCATAAAGCCACGGCGTGCTTCACCGGTGACGATATCGGTAAAGCCCTCCATGTATTCCTTGTAGCTCTTCTCCAGCACCACGTTCTTGGTGTTCTTGTCACCGAACAGGGTGATGGCATCGATAGTGGCTTTTTCGAGATCGCGGAAGGTGACGATATTTCCGAAGGTCTTGGTCGCATCATAAATCCGATTGGTGCGCGAGTAGGCCTGGATCAGACCGTGGTAACGCAGGTTCTTGTCGACAAACAGTGTGTTGAGCCTGGGCGCGTCGAACCCTGTCAGGAACATGCCCACCACAATCAGCAGATCGACCTCTCTGGATTTAACCCGCTTGGCCAGATCACGGTAGTAATTCTGGAAGCCGCTGCTGTCCACACCGAAGCTTGTCTTGAAGAATGCGTTGTAATCGTTGATAGCGGCACTCAGGAATTCCTTGGCACTACTGTTCATGGCCGAAACATCGAAGCTCTCGTCCTTAATATCGCCAATGGCATCCTGCTCCTCGTTGGCGGCAAAGGAAAAGATGGTGGCGATCTTCAGCGGCTTCTCGCTGGTCGTTTGCAACTGGCTCAGTGTCTCATAATAAAGCTTGGCCGCATCCACGCTGCTGACCGCAAACATGGCATTGAAGCCCCTCGCACCTGACTGCAGGCGATGGGTTTTCTGCCGGTAGTGGTTGAGAATATACTGCGATATCTCGCGGATACGCTCGGGATGCAGTAGAGCCTGGCGGTTCTCCGCTGCTGTCAGCTTCTGCTCATCCTGCTCGCTCTCGATCCCCTTGAACTGCGGGCGCACATCGTTGTAGTCCACCTTGAGCTTGAGCACCTTCTCATCACGGATGGCATCGGTAATCACGTAGGAGTGCAACTCGCGGCCAAACACGCTGGCGGTGGTTTCCGCGCCCAGGGCATTCTGCGGGAAAATCGGCGTACCGGTAAAACCGAACTGGTAGAACCTCTTGAACTTCTTCAGGTTCTTCTGCGCTTCACCAAACTGGCTGCGGTGGCACTCGTCGAAGATGAACACCACCTGCTTGCGGTAGATCGGCAAATCCCCTTCGCCTTTCATCAGGTTGTTGAGCTTCTGGATGGTGGTAACGATGATCTTGTTGTCATCCTTGTCGATATTGCGCTTGAGCCCGGCGGTGCTATCCGAGCCGTTGACACTGTCCGGCGAAAAGCGCTGGTATTCCTTCATGGTCTGGTAGTCCAGGTCTTTCCTGTCTACCACGAAAAACACCTTGTCGATGAAATCTAGCTCAGTCGCCAGCCGCGCTGCCTTGAAGCTGGTCAGGGTCTTGCCGGAGCCGGTGGTATGCCAGATAAAGCCACCGCTTTCCGGCTTGCTCCAGTTTCTGGCGTTATGGGAGCTGTTGATCTTCCACAGAATGCGCTCGGTAGCAGCAATCTGGTATGGGCGCATCACCAGCAAAGTATCGCTGACATCAAACACCGAGTATTTCAGCAGGACTTCCAGCAGGGTCTTTCTCTGGAAGAAGGTGGCGGTGAAGTCCTTCAGATCCTTGATGGGCTGGTTGTCCGACAGCGCCCAGTTCATGGTGAAGTCGAAGCTGTTCTTGTCCCGCCGGGTAGTATTGGCGAAGTAGCGCGTATCAGTGCCGTTGGAAATCACGAACAGCTGCAGGTACTTGTACAGCGAATTGTCGCTGTTGAAGCTCTCCTTGCTGTAGCGGTGCACCTGGTTGAAGGCTTCGCGAATGGCTACACCGCGCCTTTTCAGCTCTACCTGCACCAGCGGCAGACCGTTGACCAGGATGGTCACGTCATAGCGGTTGGCATGAGTTCCGGTTTGCTCGAACTGCTTGATCACCTGCAGTTTGTTGCGCGCCGGGTTTTTCTTGTCCAGCAGATAGATATTCTGAATGCGGCCATCGTCAAACACGAAGTCATGGATGTAGTCGTCATGAATCTTGCGGGTCTTGTCGAGAATGCCGTCGCTGGGCTTGTCCAGAAAGATCTCGACAAAGCGCAGCCACTCGCCCTCGCTGAAGGCCACAGCGTTCAACGCCTGTAGCTGTGTGCGCACATTGGCCAGCATGGTCTGGGCGCTGTTCAGGCCCGGCAGGTATTCGTACCCCTGATTTTCAAGATCAGTGATGAACTCCCGCTCCAGATCACCTTCACTCTGGTAGCTATCCACCACCTGCCATTCTCGGCGGTAGCTGTCGAGCACAATAAAATGGTTGGTTTCGGCGATGGTTTTGTAATCAGTCATTGCTTGCTGGTATCCCGGTCAGGTGGCTGTCTGTCACGTATCTGCACTGACATTTCAGCCCGCTTTCTTTCTGCACAAGGGTTGTCCTTGGAAACTGCAGAAAACAACAATCTGTTGTTTTTATTGAACTTTTTAAACGACACCTTTCTGCATCCTTTCTGCATCTTTGCCTTTCTGCATCCTGGCGTGGCTATTCAGCAAGACGCCATACCGGCTGGCTCCGTGAGCCCGCGTTAATGATGCGATTATTACGTCTTAGCTTGGTTAATAAGTTACTGATTTTGTCTATCTTTTGCTGCTCGCTCAAAGCATCACTCAACTTATCCATCAACAACTTGTTGATCTCTGCACGATCCGCGCGGCCAAATCGATCAAGGTAGTCTGTAAGCAACTTTGCATAAAACGCATCATCCTGAGGCCGGGTGTGAATGTAGTCCGCCTTGCTTGCCGTAGCATCGGCAACCAGAGCAGATACATGAAAGTTCGGCTTGCGCCCTTCAATCAACCCTGCCTTGCGTAACCGGCTGGCTGCTTTATCCGTAATGGAGAGCTTTTTCTGCACCCGGTCGAGCGCCAATACATCAATCAACGGCAAATCTGTCTTTTGGATCAACAAGCGGCTATAGGCCGGGTCCACAACACCCCCGTAGAGTGTCATCCTGACCACATTAGTCTGACTCAGATCGTAGTCCGGCAGCGGAAAATAGCGCTGCACCTGGCCTCTATAGATGAGATGAATGCCATAACCCATGGTATCTATCATGTTCAGTTCAGCCATCGCCTGGGTAAGGAAGGGGTTGCGATATCGGCGCGGCGTTTTGTCGCCTTGGACATATTCATCGGGCTGGCCTTCAAAAAAACTGCCTTCATTCTCAAAGATCAGCCGGTCAGATTGCTCGGTTACTACAACCCGACCATTGCGAGCATAGTCCTGGTGCGCAATACAGTTGTGCAGGGCTTCCAGCACAATTTTCTGGTTATATTTGGAGACTTCGATAGGGATCAATTCATCTTGCGGCAAAATACGCAGCTGAATATTGCGAATACGCTGATAAAGCAGGGTCGTGCTAAGTAAAAAAGGTGGGCTAAAGTGTTCATAGGCTCGCTCCTGTCCTTCCAGCTTCCAGGTCAGCTGTGCCGGGTGAGGCAGAAGGAAATATGCCGATTCTGCCTTGCCCAGCAACAAAAGTGCCGTTCGGGTAATTTGTCCGTTTTGGGTAAGGCGTGCGCGATCCAGGAATACCCTTAATGGCCAACTCATCACTTCGCTGGCTTCAAGGCGGTTGGCGTATTTTTGCGCAAATGACTCACGTGCTTTTCGAAGGGCTGTTTCATCCAGATCGTCCAGCGTGGCATCTGGAACAACTTGTGCTGTCCAATCTTGACGCAGGGTCTGCTGGCGTATTTCATCGAGCTTATCCAATCCCAATGAAGCCCGACTCTCACCTGCACGAGCGTAGTAATGTCCCTTCCAGGCAATAGGAATTCCGCAAGGAGCGGCGGGAATTTCAAATAAAATTACTCGCCCTTGCGGATGATCCAACACATGAATTTCGCGCAAGGTAATACTTGGCTCGGCAGATTGCGCAATCTGGTTCTTCAAGCTTTGCAAGCGCTCTCTTTCCATGCGGTAATCGCTACCCACTACGGCACGGGTTTTGTTATTGATACCGAATATCAACCAGGCGCGTTCTGCATTGCGCAAATTAGCTTCGTTACTGAGGGCTGAAAAATACTCACCTATTTTATTAGTATCGTAATCGTTGCTCGCCTGCTTGAACTCCACGACTTCGTTTTCCCAGGTGGCAATCAGGCGCTCAAGCAAACGAGTTAGCTCTTCCGGCGTCATGTCGTCGCCTCCGACTTGGGAAAGCTCAACAGCAGGTCGCGGTAGTATTCGTATTGCTTCCGACGCAGCTCGATTTCGCGGGGCAGGCCCTCGGTGATGGAGTTGGTCAGGGTGTCGAATTTGTCGAGGATGGCAACGATACGGGCTTGCTCGGCAAGCGACCTCTCCGGTTCATCCGGGTACGGCACAGGTATTCTTACCTTTGAAAAGCCATTTATCAGCAGAGTATTTACTTTAGTTCTTGCCACATACTTTGCCTTCTCCGCAATAAAGGATGCAGTTTGCATACAGTATGAAACAAATTTCGGGTTCATGGCGTGTCGAAAAGCGTAACAGTGGTCGTGAATAGCTACCCTCTCGGCACCGAGCCATGCCACAGCCTTTCCCACATCTTCCACCGTTTCTCCGACATCCGTTAACACCACATCACCTGGCTCTGCATAGCGTAGCGAGTCGGCCAATTCTGGTCTGACCTTGGAAAGCGCCTTCTCAGTAAACACGCCATACCGGGTATAAATTTCACCATAGTGAATAACACTGACACCGCTATCTGTGTAGTCAGCTTTAGTAAAACGCTTACCGCGAATAAACTCGCCAACTTCTCCCAGAGCTTTCCACTCTACCTCGTCTTCTTCAAAGCTTAATAACTTGTCGCGATAGTAGTTGTATTGCTGTTGACGTGTGCTAAGCTCGGCGGTCAGCTCGGCGGTCATGGCGGTAAATGCGTCCAGAATACGGGCAATTTCGGCCTGAATCTCAAGGGATTTTTTGGGGTTTTCTGGACAGGGGATAGGCACGGGAATTTCCGTTAGCTTCCCCTTTGTCAATTTAGCTCGGCCACCCCCAGTCAAAAACGGAACGAAATCTACTGTACGCAAGTAGTGGTACATAAATCTCGTATCAACTCCTGACAACCCGCGCACAACGTGGACATGATTATTTGCCCAAAACTTCCCAGTCGCATATTGAATGGAATAGTTTTCCAAGCTTGCTGAACCGTCCTCAGCAATCAACACAAACTCACCTTCGTGAGTATGGCCTCCAACATGATCTTGAATATTGTTCGCACCGTAATATGGCGTTGGCCCGGGGATGCGCAGAGAGGCTTTTACCGGTTTCCTTCCACTATTCGCTATATCAAAAAGGTGCTCGTCACCTAAGACAGCCCACTCCACCTCCACGCCATCCAGCAGCTTGTCCAAAAAATCCACCTTACTCATTACCATAACTCTCGCTGTTGGGATCCAGCTGCTTCAGCATTCGGTCAAAATCAGATTCATACAGGCGATCCTGTACCACGCGGTATTTTTCAAATTCGGTTTCGGCGTGGAGCTTGGCCTGCTCGTGGGAAATCTTGCCGGGGCCGGTGAGGATTTCATTACCGTTGAATTCCAGGAAACCATCCAGTCGCGTGGCCCAGTCCTGCATCGACATGGGGATTTTGCGCATGGCCTGTAGCTCGGCAAATTCCAGATAGACCGAAACGATGCGCTCCAGATACTTAAGTTCCTGCTGATCCAGGTAATTCTTGGCTACGGATACATCTGTGCGAACAATCTTGCCATCAGGCGCCGCTGCCCAATGGGTCAGCCCCATGTTTTCCTTACTCGCATCAGCACGGGCGACGATAAGCTCTGCGGCTGTATGCCGGTGCACAGCCCAGTGCAGCTTGTTCTGCACCAAGGCAAAGAACTCACGCGTGGTCTTTGCATTCCTGTCGTAATCGAACGCGGTGGCATAGAGATCGGTAATCTTCTGGTAGAACTTGCGCTCGGACAGGCGAATTTCCCGGATATATTCCAGCTGGCGCTCGAAATACTCATCGGTGAACATGTGGCCCTTCTTCAGGCGCTCCACATCCATGATCCAGCCCTGGATGGTGTAGTCCTTCACGATCTGGCCTGCCCATTTGCGAAACTGCACGGCGCGAGGGTTGTTGACCTTGAAGCCCACAGCGATGATGGCTTGCAGGTTGTAGTGCTTGGTTTTGTAGTTTTTGCCATCTGCGGCAGTTATTAAGTAATCCTTAATAACTGCGTCGGGCTGCAGCTCGCTCTCGTCAAAAATACGTTTCAGGTGCTGGTTGATGGCGGGCACAGTGACGTCATACAGCTCAGCTATCAGCTTTTGCGTCAACCAGATGTTCTCATCTTCGTAGCGCATTTCCACGCTGGTCTGGCTATCACCCGTTGCGGCCACAAAAGTCAGGTATTCAGCCGCTGAAGAGCGAATGTTTGGCAGGCTCTGCTTCTTCTTTGCCATGCTTAGGCTCCTTCTATTTCGGCCACTATGACATCAATCTCGGCACGCAGCTGGGTGATTCTGGCCACAGTGGTTTTCAGCTCGGCATTGAGCTGGACGATATCAATCACCTCACGGGTGTCCGCAGCCTCTACGTAGCTGCTGACGGAGAGGTTGTAGTCATTGCCGGCGATTTCCTCGAAGGGCACTGAGCGGGCGAAGTGGTCCACATCTGCCTTGCTGTCGAACACCTGCATGATCTTGTCGATGTGCTCATCAGTCAGAATGTTGTTGTTGGTTTCCTTCTTGAACAGGCCACTGGCATCAATGAACTGGGTGGTGGTGTCCGCCTTGTGTTTGGACAGCACCAGAATGTTCACGGCAATGGTGGTGCCGAAAAACAGGTTGGGCGCCAGTGAGATCACGGTTTCGACAAAGTTGTTATCCATCAGATACTTTCTGATTTTCTGCTCGGCACCGCCGCGATAGAAGATACCGGGAAAGCAGACGATGGCGGCACGCCCCTTGCTGGACAGATAGCTGAGGGCATGCAGCACAAAGGCGAAGTCGGCCTTGGACTTGGGGGCCAGCACACCGGCGGGGGCAAAGCGGTCGTCGTTGATCAAGGTGGGGTCGTCAGAGCCGATCCACTTCACCGAATAGGGCGGGTTGGAGACGATGGCATCGAAGGGTTTGTTGTCACCAAAGTGCGGGTCGATCAGGGTGTTGCCCAGCTGGATATTGAACTTGTCGTAGTTGATGTTGTGCAGAAACATGTTCATCCGCGCCAGGTTGTAGGTGGTGTGGTTGATCTCCTGGCCGAAGAAGCCCTCTTCGATGATGTGGGCGTCGAAATGTTTCTTGGCTTGCAGCAGCAATGAGCCGGAACCGCAGGCGGGGTCAAAAATCTTGTTGACGCTGGTTTGTTTGTGCATCGCCAGCCGGGCAATCAGCCTGGATACGTGCTGTGGGGTAAAAAATTCGCCGCCGGACTTGCCTGCGTTGGCTGCATAGTTGGAGATCAGGAACTCGTAGGCATCCCCGAACAGGTCGATATGGGCCGCGTCAAAGTTGCCAAAATCCAAGCCTGCCACGCCCTTCAGCACCGCTGACAGACGAGCGTTCTTGTCCTTGACGGTGTTGCCGAGGCGGTTACTGGTGGTGTCGAAGTCTGCAAACAGACCTTTGATGTCCTGCTCGGACGGATAGCCATTGGCGGAAGCTTCAATGTCGGCAAAGATCCTGGCGAGATCGGTGTTGAGGCTTTCGTTGCTGTGGGCGCTTTTGGCGATATTGGCAAACAGCTGGCCGGGGTAGATGAAATAGCCCTTGGTTTTGATGGCGTCATCGCGAATTTCCGGGGTAATGACGGTGTCGGGCAGCTCAGCGTAGTTGATGCTTTCGTCACCGGCTTCGATGTAGCTGGCAAAGTTCTCGCTGATAAAGCGGTAGAACAGGGTGCCCAGCACATACTGCTTGAAGTCCCAGCCATCCACCGCGCCGCGGACATCGTTGGCAATGGCCCAAATTTGACGTTGCAGGGCGGCGCGTTGTTGTGAGCTAGTCATGCTGGTGTTCCTGTTTGAATAGATTTTTTTGAATAGCGATTCAGTGTGAAACCTGTTGCGCATTGTAACGAGTAAAGCGTTGCGAGCCAGCAGCCCAGAGTCGGGAGCCCAGATACGAAGCCGCATCCCAATGTTATCATTGCGCCTTTTCTTCCAGGCTCCAGCCATGCCCGCAGTCAACGATATTTTCACCGCCAGCGTTCGCGATCTTTCGTCGGATGGCAATGGCGTGGTCGAGCATCGCAGCGGGCAGATTTTTTTTGTGCCGGGGGTGTGGCCGGGGGAAGAGGGCGAGTTTCGGGTAACGGGGTTTCGCAAGAGTTTTGGTTTCGCCCGGCTGGTGAAATTGCTGCGGCCCGCACCGGAGCGGGTGACGCCTCAGTGCGTTCACCAGGGATTTGGTCGCGATGATTGCGGCGGCTGCCCCTGGCAGTTCGTCACTTACGAGGCGCAACTGGCGGCCAAGGAGATGAGGGTGCGGCGTGCGCTGAGTCGCCTGGGCCTCGATGAGCGCATTCGGCCCATTTGGGGCTCACCGCAGCAGTTCGGCTACCGCAACCGCGCCCAATTGAAAAGCGATGGCCGCGCCATCGGCTATGTAGCCCAGGGCTCGAACCGCCTGGTGGCGATCGACGATTGCCCCATTCTGAGCGACCACAACCGCCAAACCCTGAAGGATTTTCTCGCAACCCTGCCCAATCCCGCGCTGCGCCCGAGCCGCAAGGCGCAATGGAGCACGCTGGATATCGATGAGGCGCTGACCGCGGAGACCGTGTCCATCAACAGGCGTCGCCCCTTCCAGCAGGCCAACAGCGCCCAGAATCTGCGTATGCGCGATTGGCTGGCCCGTTCCCTCGCGAATGCGGACAAGGCCCTGCCGGTGGTGGAGCTGTTCGCCGGCTCGGGCAATTTCACCGAGGTTCTGCATAACGCGGGGTTCGAGCGCATCCTGGCGGTGGAGGGTGTGGCCGAGGCGGTCGATGCTCTCGACACCCAGGGTTGGCGCGGCGTGGAGGGGCTGGTGTGTGATCTGTTCAGTGAGGCTGGAGCGAGGACTGCGGCGCAAGCTGCCTCGGGTTCGGGAGTGCTGGTGCTGGATCCACCCAGGGACGGTTTTCGCCATATCGGCACACTCACCACCGCACTATCGAAGTTGCGCCATATAGCCTACATCTCCTGTGATCTTGCTACCTTTGTCCGCGATATGCAGACCTTGCTACAGCAAGGCTTTGTAGTCGATCACATCCAGCCGCTCGATCTTTTTCCGCATACGCCGCACGTGGAACTGCTGGCCGCGCTGCGCAAACCCTGACAGGCCCCTGGTTCGATTGAGGGTGCCTATGAAGTCCATATAGATAAATGGCTGGAGAATCGGGGCCTCGTCACGTAGTCTGAGCACACGTTCAATCAACCACAGGATTTCCCATGACCGACTTCACTGTTTATGGTCGTCCCGGCTGCGGCTACTGTGTTGCCGCCGTGCAGTTGCTCAAATCGAAAGGCTACAGCTTCGACTACATCGACATCTACCAGCAGGGCATGCAGCCCGCGGATCTTTCGTCGGTCGTGGATCGCCCGGTGCGCACCGTGCCCCAGATCCTCCACGGCACCCGCTACGTGGGGGGCTACACCGACCTGCTGCCCTACATCAGGGACGTGGAAGCGGCCTGATTCACGCCCGCGCCCATCAGCTTTGACCGATGGGCCGGGTCTTGCCGTTCTCGGTAATGGCAACGTACCAGAAATCCGCCTCCGACAGCTTGGCGGGCTCGTCCATGGTTTCCGACTCGATCCACACTTCCACATTGATGCGCATCGACGTGCGCCCGCTTTCCACAAGGCTCGCGTAGCAGCTTACGATGGCGCCTATCGGTACCGGCCGCATGAACCCCATGCGGCCCACGGACACCGTCGCCACGCGCCCGCGGGCAATGCGCTTTGCCAGCACCATGCCGGCCAGATCCATCTGTGACAACACCCAGCCACCGTAGATGTCGCCGTGGGCATTGGTGTCCTTGGGCATCGCGATGACTCGCAGTGCCAGTTCGCCATGGGGAGCGGCAGGGGTATTGATAGAACTCACGTTGTCATCCTCAGCCTAGAAGTTTATTGGGCAGCCAGGTCGTCAGTTCCGGCCAGAAGAACAGCACCACCAGCATGGCCAGTTGCAGCAGTATAAAGGGCATCACTCCCTTGTAAATATCGGTGGTGAGCACGGAAGCTGGAGCCACGCCGCGCAGGTAGAAGAGGGCAAAGCCAAAGGGCGGCGTCAGGAACGATGTTTGCAGGTTGACGGCAATCATGATGCCGAGCCAGATCGGGTCCACCCCCATGGCGAGCAAGGCTGGCGCCACGATGGGTACCACCACGAAGGTGATCTCGATGAAGTCGAGAATGAAGCCGAGGATGAAGATCGCCAGCATCACCGCCAGCACCGCACCCACGGTGCCGCCGGGCACCATGCTCAACAGATCGCTGACCAGCTCCTCGCCGCCAAAACCGCGGAATACCAGTGAAAATACGATCGCGCCGATAAGGATCATGAATACCATGGCGGTGATCTGAGTGGTGGCACTCATCACCTCTTTCAGGCGCGCCAGGTTCAGCTGGCGCTTGACCAGGGCGAGCAGGGTGGCGCCAATCGCTCCCACGCCCGCCGCTTCCGTCGGTGTCGCCGCGCCGAAAATGATCGAGCCAAGCACTGCAAAAATCAGCACCACCGGGGGCAGCAGCGGAATGAGTATGTTGACCCGCGGCGAATTCTCGTCCCGCGGCGGCTCACTCGGCACCTTGTCGGGCCTCAGGGTCGCGTAGACATAGATGTAGAGCACATACATCACCACCAGCACCAGGCCGGGAATGATGGCCCCAACGAACAGGTCACCGATGGAGACTGTGTCGGGCATGAAGATGCCCATGCGCAGCTGTGCCTGTTGATAGGCCGTGGAGATGATGTCCCCCAGCAGCACCAGCACGATGGAGGGGGGGATGATCTGCCCCAGGGTACCGGTGGCGCAGATGGTACCGGAAGCCAGAGCCGGTGAATAACCCCGCTTCATCATGCTGGGTAGCGACATGAGCCCCATGGTGACCACGGTTGCCCCGACGATGCCGGTGCTCGCGGCAAGCAGCGCACCCACCAGCACCACGGAAATGCCGAGCCCGCCCTTGAGGGAGCCACACAGCCGCGTCATGTTGTCGAGCAAGTCTTCGGCAAGGCGGGACTTCTCCAGCATCACCCCCATGAAAACGAACAGGGGAATGGCGATCAAGGTGGCGTTGACCATGGTGCCGAACAAGCGGTTGGGCACGGCGTGGAGATATGCCATGTCGAAATGGCCGGTCAAGACGCCCACTGCGGCAAAGGCCATGGCCACACCACTGAGCGTGAAGGCGACCGGATAACCCGCCAGCAGGCAGATGCAGACGGCGAGGAACATCAGCAGTGGAACGAACTCGACCATCACAGTGGCTCCATCTGTTCGGGAGTATGGGAGCCGCCCTTGCCGAAGAAGAAGAGCAGGTTTTTCAGCAACTCTGCCACCCCCTGGATGATCAGCGTCACGGGCAACAGCAGCATCAGCGTCTTGAGCAGGTAGACACCCTTGATGCCACCGCCTTCCGTGGACACTTCATGAACCGCCCAGCTGGCCATCACATAATCCCAGGACATGACGAAAATCAGCACACTGAGAGGTAGCAGACACAGCAGCGCTCCCAATACATCCACCAGCGCCTGGGTGCGCGGCGTGAAGTTGCGGTAGAAGATATCCACCCGCACATGGCTGCCGTGCTTGAGGGCATAGCCCATCGCCAGCATGAAGAGAGTCGCGTGAATATAGGTGAGTGATTCCTGGATGGCGATGGAGCCGCCGCTGAAGAAGTAGCGCAACGCCACTACCACACAGGTATTGATGACCACCAGCAGTGTCAGCCAGATGATGCACTTGCCCGTCAGTTCGGTAATGCAGTCCAGTCCCCGGTAAAGAGCGCTTATGAATCTCATGGGAGTTTCTTCAAGTTTTTATCCGTCGCGCATTATAGTGGGGTTGAGAGGCAATCAAAAACCGTGCCGCCTCCTGTCTTTCTGTTACTGCGCGATTGATCTTTCAGCCAAACAATTTTACTCTGTGCAGCCCGCCCCGCACCACACCGCCGCATCCCGACAGGAGAGCCAATGGAAGAGTTGTTCGCCAAAAATCGCGCCTGGGTGAAATCCATCACCAATGAAATGCCGGATTTCTTCGAAAAGCTGACCAGCCAGCAGGCTCCCGAGTATCTGTGGATCGGCTGCGCCGACAGCCGCGTGCCGGCCAACGAAATCATGGGCTTGCTGCCGGGCGACGTGTTCGTGCATCGTAATGTCGCCAACGTGGTGGTGCAATCCGACCTCAACTGCCTGTCGGTGCTGCAGTTCGCGGTGGATTTTCTCAAGGTCAAGCACATCTTCGTCGTCGGCCACTATGGCTGCGGCGGCGTTCATGCCGCGGTGCGCAACGACAAGCTGGGGCTGATCGACAACTGGTTGCGCCACGTGCAGGATGCGCAACACAAGCACTACAAGATACTGGGCGCCATCTCCGACTCCTTCGCGCGCGCTGAAAAACTTTGTGAAGTGAACGTGGTGGAGCAGGCCCTCAGCGTATGCCGGACCACGGTGGTGCAGGAAGCCTGGGCCCGGGGCCAGGAGTTATCCGTTCATGGCTGGATCTACGGTGTTCACGACGGCTATCTCCGCGATCTGAAAATGAGCGTCGCCAAACCGGATGATATGTACGCCCAATACAAGAGAGCCATCAAAAGCCTACTCAAGGAAGCTTGACGCGCACCCTTGTGGAGCGCAGCAGACCACTGCTCAACACTTTCACAACCCACCATCACCCACAGGAACCCCATGGACAGTTTCGACAATGTCAGTGTCACCAAGGCCGCCAATGTCTACTTCGACGGCAAGGTCACCAGCCGCGCCCTGAAATTTGCCGATGGCAGTGTCAAGACTCTGGGTATCATGCTGCCCGGTGACTACGACTTCGGCACCGCGCAGCCGGAACTGATGGAGATCACCGCGGGCCATCTACTGGTGAAGCTGCCCGGCTCCGGCGACTGGCAGGAAATCCGCGGCGGGCAGAGCTTCAACGTGCCCGGCGACAGTCGCTTTCAGCTTCAGGTGAAGGAAATCACCGACTATATCTGCTCCTATCTCTAGAGCTTGAATGTTCACAAAACGTAGGTTGGGTTGAGGGACGAAACCCAACATCGTTGCTGCGGCGTACAACCGATTGTTGGGTTACGCTTCGCTAACCCAACCTACGAGAACTGCGCGTGTAGGGGCAATTGCGCGAACCGATAAAGCTGGTTTCATGAATTGCCCCTACGGTATGCGGTGGGACTCAACAGCCAGATCCACGCATCAAGGCACCGATGCCGCCACCACCCGCACCCGGTAACGCCCGGCTTCGGCGGCGTCACTGAACGGCCCGATCTTGGTGTTCACTTCCCAGCGCTGGCCGGCAGCCAGCCTGCTCGGGCCTTGAAGCACTTTTGAACCGCCGCTCGCCTGGGCCAGTTCGATGCGAACACCGGCCACTTCGACGCCCGCCTGGTTCTGAATGACAACCCTCAGGTAACCATCCTTGCCGATATAGGTTTGTGACGGAATGTATTTATGCGGCGCCTGGGGCAGTTCCATGCGCACCATTTTCTGGCGCGCATCGCGACCCATGGCGTTGTCCATCTGCGCCACTTGCTGGTAGTAACCCAGCGCCTTTTTGGTATCGCCGGCGCTGTACGCCATCTCACCCAGGTAGTAACTGGCCGCATTGGTGGGCAGCAGCTCGTAACTGCGTTGCAGGTCGGGGCGGGCAGCGGTTTTCTTGCCTTCCTTGTAGAGCAACACGCCGCGCGCCAGGTAGTGGCTGAAATAATTGGGGTTTTTGCCGATGGCCGTGGTGAACGCCTGTTGCGCCTTGGCGGTTTCGTTGCTCATCTCCCAGGCGTGGCCGCGCAGCTCCCAGCTGTAGCCATCGTTGGGCTGAACGCGGATGGCCTGGTCCAGATAGCCCATGGCCTCGGACGGCTTTTTCTCGTTGAGAGCCTTGATCGCCTTCTGCTGGGCCTCGTAGGCGGGCTGGTCCTTTTTGATCTGCGCGATGTGCTTCTGATAGGCCTCGCGATTGCGCACGCCACCCGTGCCCAGCTCGGCGACCCGTTCGCGGTTGCGATTGACCCTGGTCTGTGACGGCGGGTGGCTCGCGAACAGGCCGTCGACGAATCCTGACTGGCGGTTGCCGCTAAGTTTGACGAAGGTCTCCTGCAACTCGACGGCCGCCTGCAGATCGTAGCCCGCACGTTTCATGTACAACACGCCGTAGGCATCGGATTCCAGTTCGTCGTCGCGCCCGTAGCGCGCCATCCAGGCAGCGGAGCCGAGCTGGGCCGCAACCCCGCCGAGACTGCCATAACCGGCCTGCTGAGACGCCACCCCGGCGATCTGGGTGCCGACATTGAGCAGCATGCCCTTGGACATCTGGCTGGCGCCGTGGCGGGCTGCGGCGTGGACGATCTCGTGACCGAGCACCGCAGCCAACTGTGCCTCATCTTCCAGGTGCGCCAGCAAGCCGCTGTTGATGGCGATCTTGCCCCCCGGCAGCGCCCAGGCATTGGGCACCGGATTGTTGAGCACCACGAACTCGTAGGGCAGGCCGGGGCGGTCGCTCACCGCGGCGAGCTTCTGCCCGACGCCCGCCACATAGCTCTGCAGCCGCTTGTCGAGATAATAGGCGCCGCCCTGGGCCTGTTGCGATGGCTCGTAATTCTGGCGCCCGATAGCGACCTCCTGCTCCGGCGAGATCAATGACAACTCATTTTTGCCGGTCACGGGATTGACGGCGCAGGCGGCCAGCGTCGCGCAAGCCATCATCAGCAGCAGGAATCGGGTAATGGTGTAGCTCATGGCGTTTTCTCCTCTCGGGATGAAACAAGTATAAGGCAGAGCCATGAAGACGGAACCGCATTTGGCACCATTGACAACGCCCACGAGCCTCGACGGCTGGCCCCCCGACAGCGGCGAGGCTACTATAGAGGTCCGCAACAACCTGATTACCGGCCCGCCATGCTGATCGTCATTTCTCCTGCCAAGACCCTCGATTACGAAACGCCACCCACCAGCGACCTGCACACCACCCCGGAATTTCTCGATCGATCCGAAACCTTGATCAAGGGTCTGCGCAAGCTGTCGCCGCCCCAGGTTTCGGAATTGATGGGCATCAGCACCAAGCTGGGAGACCTCAACTTTGGCCGCTATCTGGAATGGAGCCGCCCCTTCACGCCGGCCAATGCCAAGCAGGCGGTGCTCGCCTTCAAGGGCGACGTCTACACCGGGCTCGAGGCGGAAACCCTCACCAGGAAAGAACTCAAATGGGCCCAGGATCACCTGCGCATCCTTTCCGGCCTCTACGGCCTGCTGCGCCCCCTCGACCTGATGCAGCCCTACCGCCTGGAAATGGGCACCCGCTTTGGTGTCGGCAAGGCCGCCAACCTCTATGAATTCTGGGGCGACCGTATCACCGAGTCCCTGAACGAGGTCCTCGCCAAGCAGCGCAAACCGGTGCTGATCAACCTCGCCTCGGAGGAGTATTTCAAGTCGGTGCGCCCGCAAAAACTCGCAGCCGACATCATCACTCCCGTTTTCAAGGACATGAAAGGCGGCAAATACAAGATCATCAGCTTCTACGCCAAGAAGGCGCGCGGCATGATGGCGGGCTACATCATTCGCAATCAGCTCAAGAATGTGGAGGACATCAAGCAATTCGACAGCGCCGGCTACCGCTACAACGCCGCCATGTCGAGCGCGCGGGAATGGGTGTTCATCAGGGATGAGAACCACGGATGACGGGAATCAAGCCCTTCTCACAGGCCTGCATCAACAATCGCGAGCCCATCGCAGCGGTTCTCGAACGCGTGTTTCGCGATCGCCGCGAGGTGCTGGAAATCGGCAGCGGTACCGGTCAACACGCGATTTTTTTCGCGCCGCGCCTGCAACACCTGTACTGGCAACCAAGTGACCGCGCCGAGAACCTGCCCGGTATTCGAGCCTGGCTGGACGAATGCCCAGCAGACAACCTGCGCCAACCCCTTGAACTCGACGTCGACCGTGCCTGGCCACGCACCAGCTACGATGCCTTCTTCACCGCCAACACCTGCCACATCATGGCCTGGCCCTCGGTCGTCAATATGTTCGCGGGTATCGCCAGTGTCGCCCGCCCCGGCGCGACTCTGGCGATCTACGGCCCCTTCAAATACAGCGGCAACTTCACCACCGCAAGCAATGCCCGTTTCGACGCCTGACTGAAATCGCAGGCGCCCCACCAGGGCGTGCGCGACATCGAGGATATCCTGAAGCTCGCCAGCAATATCGGCTTCGAGTTGCTGGAGGACAACGCCATGCCCGCAAACAATCAGTTGCTGGTGTTTGGCAGGGGCTGAAGAAATACCTTCAGCCCCTGCCACAGCAGCTATGAGAGCTGCTGATCAGTAGTCATACTTAACCGTGAGACCGTACATTCTGGGAGCGGCATCCTGCGCCAGGATCGCGGTGGGACCGTAGAATCGCGAGTTATAGTGATGGCTGTCTGTGAGATTGTTGGCGAACGCGATGAGCGAAACATTTTCACCTGGGAACGTATACCCCAGCGACAGATTCACGTTGTGATAGGAATCCTGTGCCAGCTGGCCCGCCGGATCGAAATTGTAGCCGTCGTTGTAATACCAGCTAAATGCTGTATCGATCGACGCGCCATTCTGCAGCGGTAGGTGATGGTCCAGGCTTGCACTGAAAACCCATTCCGGTACGCGGGCCATGTCCTTGCCTGTCAGGTCAGTGCTGGTGGAGAGGTTGCCCATTGGCGTTTCAACAAAGATCACCGCTCTGTCGTAGCGCTTGTACTCACCGTGTTCCCATGCACCGTTGATGCGGAGAGCAAGCTCTTCCGTCACCTGCATGGAAAGTGATAAATCGAGCCCGTACAATTCTGCCTCGGCCGCGTTCTGCAAAATGGTGCTATTGGAAATAGCGGGATCAAAGATCTGCAACTGTATATTTTTGAAATCATAGAAATACAGCGCGGTCTCGAACCGCACTCTGCCCGCCGCGAATTCGGATTTGGAGCCAACCTCGTAACTTGTGAGCTTCTCCGGATCCACAGGCCCCCTCAGTTCTGGCGAAGGCGTCGACGCATTGTAGGCACCCGACTTGAAACCTTTGCTGTACGTTGCATAGAGCATCGTGTCGGCAAACTGATAATCCAGCGTGATTTTTGGCGTGAACGCCCGCCAGGTTTTACTTCCATCCGGATAAGGCACAGCGAAGATCAGATTGTCGTCGACATCAGTGAAGGTATCGGACGCACCGATCAACTCTTTTTTGTCTTCGGAATGACGACCGCCCACGGTGAAGTTCAGCGCTTCCGTCAAAGGAAAGGTGGCTTGAACAAACAATGCCCAGGCACTGGTGTCGATAGGCGACGTTGCAAGATTATGATAGATCGGCAATGGCGGCAGGGCGCCGAGCAGTATTGCACCGGCGGTATCCACCGGCAGGAAGCCCGTGCGTTCCTCAAAGGCGTAGGCACCAACTATCCAGTGGAAGGGCGCGTCCTCTGGCGAGAGAAGCTGGAGCTCCTGAGAAAACTGCTCACTTTTCTGCCATGCCTCGATGCCCAGAAAATCCACCTGGCTGCCGTCGAGGTCCGAGGAAAGATGGAAATCCGTATCCCGGTAACCACTGATACTCACCAGTGTCGCAGCGTCTAAATTGATATCCGCGCGTAGAGTAGCGCCGGTTTGCCGCGCCTTCGAAAACTGAGGCCGCTCTGACACCACGGTATATTCGTCGATGATCGCCGGCTGACTGAAAGGCGGCGCGAGCATGATGGAATTATATTGCTCGTTGCGATACGCACCACCCTCGAAATTTTCACGCTCCATGTGCTCCAGACTACCAACCACACTGATGTTGTCGGTGGGGGTCCAGGCGAGCTTGATTCTGACAGCATCACTTTCTTCGTCGCGAGGCTCGTTGAGCCGCTGCGGCTGCACCCGATCATAGTAAGTGTCACGGGCACTGGTGGCGGCGTAGATGCCCGCAGCGAAATTCTCGCCAAGTCCTCCGGATATATAGCCCGTAAACTCTTGACGCGAGTAGTTGCCGACAGTAACGGTCGCACCGGCCTCAAGCTCCTGCACGGGCGTGCGGGTAATGACGTTGATGGCGCCGCCAACAGCGTTTCGGCCATAAAGCGTACCCTGCGGGCCACTCAGCACCTCGATGCGCTCGACAGCCAGCAAGTCCTGTACCCCGACAGCAGCAAGGGATACGAAAACACCGTCCAGGTGCGTTGCCACTCCAGCCTCGGCATTGGGCTGAGCGATATCACTGCCAACACCCCGCAGGTAAGGCGTAGCGGAAGAGGCGAGGCTGGTAAACACCAGCGACGGCACCATGTTCTGGATATCCTGGGTGGTGCGCATCTGGCCTTTTTCGATCGCCGCCTGGTCGATGGCGCTGACGGCAATCGGCACGTCCAGAAGTCTCTCGGTACGCTTCTGAGCGGTGACGACGATTTCTTCCAGACGAATTCCTTCACTCTCTGCCCAGGCTGTGCTGGCAATGCAAATGCTCGCCACGTAGCCGGCCAGCGTGGTATTCCTAAATGCGCTCATTAGAATGCTACCCCTTGTATATCGTTGTTTATGATGATTTTCGAGTCTTCGCTACTACCCACGCCACCCTGGCTGTGGAGGGCGAAGCTTTCTTTTTATGCTCACACGAGAAATACTGCAGGCAATCGATACGACATGGAAAAAATTCTCCAGCCCGTCAAAGTTGTCTGCAACAGCAACTCGCGCGACGTCTCCCCTGAGACTACGTTTACCCATGCGTCGGAAATTTGGGCTGCGGGTTGCAGTTGAACCATAAACTGTCAGCTCCAGGTTAAACCCTGCCAGACCACGGCTCTTACTGTGTTCCTGCTTAAAGCTCATGGCTTACAGCTCGCTCCGCCTCAACCAGGGTTGTAGCCTGAATTTCCGTCTACCGTGTAATTGTGGTCAGGAAACTCACACGGGACTTTAGCTCAGCAAATCAGCGACGTCGTCGCTGACCAGTGCCAAAATAGACCCATCCAGTGCCATTTGATGACACCGCCACCACTGGCAGAGCGCCAGTTTCTCAGCTGGCCGCATGGCACGCCGCGATATATGCACACGTCATTCCCATCCCGTTGCTCGCGCCTCCACCAGGGTAAGCTCCGCGAAACCAGGAATTTGCGTCGATGCCCACGGCGTAAAGCCCCGCAATGGGAACCCCGCTACGGTCGAGTACCTGAGCATTACTATTCGTGTCCAGACCGTTACATGTGGAGAACTCACCGCGACGAATTTCCACTGCGTAATAAGGGCCCTTCCCCAATGGACCCAGTACGGGGTTGGGTTTGTGTGAGCGATCGCCAAGAGCACGATCATAGGCGTTTTCACCGCGCTGGAATTCAGGATCGACCCCTGTTGCAGCCTGGACATCAAATGCTGACACCGTCGTCTCAAGTGTATTGGCATCCACTTTCAGTTCATCGGCTAACTCTTTTATCGTGCGACCGTATTTGAGATAGCCACTCCTTACGTATTTTCCGATGGGCATCGGAAAAGGAAGAGCCATGCCCAGGCCATACTTGCGAACTACTTGTCGCGAGCCAACGAGAAATGCCCTGTCGACATCATGTTCATTCATGAAATTGCCCATCAGTTGATAGGACATGCTTTCATTGACAAAGCGCTTTCCCGCAGTGTTGACCATAATGAATCCAGGACGACAGCGGTCAATCATGTGTGGAAAATTGACGACGGCACCATCTTTAGCAACATATGCAGATTGAGGACCCCAGATTCCGTTGGCAAAATTTTCCTGCACGAAAACACCTCCCGCTTCCTGCCCAAGAGCTATGCCAGCGCCTTGATTGGCCTTTGGCTGGAGCGACCACCCTTTGTCGGCAAGGGGAAAATTCTCCGCACGCATTCTGTCATTCCCACCATAGCCCCCCGTCGCGAGGATTACAGCCTTGCGCGCACTGATGGTTACCTCTCCCTCGGGTCGGTATGCGACGATGCCGTTAACTCTGTCATTTTCCTTTATTAAGGCGGGTGACAGAAGTCGAATTCCACAGAGTTACGCCAAGATCGAGCAGTGCCCGCAACAATACTCCGGTAAGCGCAGTACCATTACATGATCGGGTGGTCTTATTATGGAGAATTCTATCGAGCAGGTAACGACAAAAGAGTTTTGCTGAATAAGAGAAGGACTTGAAGGATCGCGTTATTTCCATGAAATGGCCCACGTCTCCCAGATCGATCTGCATGCCATTGAAGAGCGTCATTTGTGGTAGCTGGCTTCGCAATCTGTTTCGGTACATGCCAAGCTTTCTATTGTCGAATGGTGCGACAAACAGCGTCCGCCCGCCGCAAGCACCTTCATGCCAGGGTTCGTAATCAAAACTCTCGGCGGCGCTGAAACACCTCAACTCCGAATGCTGCTCTACAAATCTGATCATCTTTGGCGCATTTACAAGAAATGCACTGACTTTCTCATGATCGTAGTATTTTCCTGTCACGCCACGAAGATAGTTATCTGCCGCATTGACGCTATCCTCGATGCCAGCAATTTTCTGATGGAGGCTGTTTGGGATCCACATGGCTCCGCCGGAGTAGGCCGAAGTTCCGCCAAACAAATCTGTCTTTTCGACGAGAAGAACCTTGAGCCCCAACTGTGCCGAAACAAGAGCAGCAGTCATGCCGGAGGCTCCGGAGCCCACCACGACAACGTCGTACATCATCCTTTCCCTTTCCCCTAGCATTATTATCGCAGCCTCGTCATTGGCCAGTATTTCTCGGCATGGAGAGCAAGCCGTAAGCTTCAAGCAGGTGCGCTGCAAGAACTGCATTCTGTCAGCGTTCAACCCAAAAAAATTTACAGCTTGTGGCCCAGCCACAGGCTGCCGCCCAAATTGCCGACTTATGTGTAAGGCGGAGATGCGAAGCTCTTCAGTGCTCGGATATTTATTCTGGAAAACTTCAAGTACAGCATCTCGGTGAAGCACTCACTCCGTAAAAGTGAGTGCCGCACCCTCCGCCTGCTCAAGGCCGTGAGCCTCGGCGACAAAACTCATATCCCACTCGATCTCACCGAACAGATCTTGCTTGCTAAAGCCTCGAAGCTCATCGTAACGGCCAGCTTCAACTTTCTTGACCCAGTCCGGGTCACCGATCAATCCGCGACCGACTGCGACCAGGTCGAACTCGCCGTTATCGAAGCGTCGCCCCAGCTCGCGAAACCCGCTGATTCCGGTATTTTCTGCTTCGCGGTTGTCGAGCATGTTACTCATGACATCACAGTCAAGCCCGACACTGCCAACGGCTATGACCGGTGCGTCGCTTAGCTCCTTGCACCAGCCCGCAAGACTGAGAGGAGAGCTGTCCCATTCAGGGGTATAGAATCGACGCGTTGAGGGGTGAAAGATGTCAACTCCCGCAGCACGCAGCCCATTCAGCAGAACGCCGAGTTCTTCCGGGGTGTGGGCTATACGCGCGCTGAAATCCACCTCTTTCCACTGCGAGAAACGGAAGGATATGATGAAATCAGGACCCGTCACCGCACGAATACCGGCAACAATTTCAGCGGGAAAACGCAAACGCTGAGCAATGTCATCACCGCCACGTCCATCCGTGCGGCGATTGCTCTCGTCCCAAAGAAACAGATCCAGTCCGTAACCATGTGCACCATGCAGTTCGACACCGGCAGCGCCTATCTGTTGAGCGGAAACGGCGCTCTGAATGAACGCCTGCTTGATGCCCTCCAGTTCCTCCTCTGTAGCCGCTCGGCCGTTGGGATTACCTTTCTGGACGAGGCCCGACGGGCTGAGGCTGGGGTAACCTTCCTGGTGCTTGCGTACCGCGCCCTCGTGCCAGAGCTGCAGGAACATATGCCCGCCGGCACGCGTTACGCCCTCGACACACGCCGCCCAACCCTCCATTGCAGGACCGTAGACATGGGCAGCGCCGGGCTGGCCCGACGCTGAAGGATGATTGACGGCGGCTGATTCACCAATGATCAATGCCACGCCAGCGTCCGCACGACGCCGATAATAATCGACCATTCTTTGCGACGGCTTGCCATCTTCACACCAGCCACGCTGCATTGCGGGCATTACGAAGCGGTTGCGCAGGGTTACACCCTTGATCGTGAACGGTGAAAAAAGGCCTGACAGGTCTGGCGTACTCATTATCGTCTCCTATGATTATCTGCGATCAGGCCAGAGGCGTAAGGATAGCGAGCGACTCGCTTTTACCTTGTTCCTGGTCGTGACCACGTTTTTTTGAAAATTTTTCCGCAAAGCGATATCCGGTAAAAACGCCGGCGAAACGATTTGCGTAGTTGACGATAGACTGTAAAGGCAGCTCTCGTTGCTGTCGCGCCCCGGGAGTGCCAAATGTGCGGCTATTCAGTGCCAGCGTGGAATACTTTCAAAGCTTGCGTGCAAACTCCCGTGGCGTGCAGCCATGAATTTCGCGAAATGCCTTGGTGAAGGTTGCCATTTTGATGAATCCGCAACGGTAGGCAGCCTCGCTGATGGAAATCCTTGTATTGCCTGCAAGCTCCACCGCAGCCTTCTGAATTCTCAGCTCTCGCAGGGCCTGCGCGAAGCTCTCACCAGCCTCACTGAATTCCCGGTAGAGTTGGCGCCTGGACAGGCCACAGGCATCGGCAACCTGATCGGAGTGAAGGAATGGGTCGCGAAAGTGTTCCTCAAGATAATCGCGGATACGCACCATGCGGGTCGAGCGCTCCGAGTAGCCACCTGATATCGCCGGCTGCCTCAGCACGGTGCGCACCAGGCGCGCGCAATCGGGCAGAAGTTCCCGCAGGGCGCGCTCCGCCTGCCTGTCCCGAGTTTCCCCTGCCTGCGCCAATGCACGCAGGGACGCGGCCAGCACCAGGCCAGTGCCGTGATAAGCCGAAACGACCTTGATACCGACATCCATATCGTAGCGACTCTCTGTGCTTTCCAGGTAATCACAGGGAATATGTGCCACCAAGTAGTGAAACAGGCCGGCATTCTCGAACTCGTAGGCATCATTCCAGCGCGCCAGAGTGACGCAACCCGCCTGGCCGAGCACTCGGGACTGCATCCTTGGCGCACTATTGCCTGCAAGAGGCAGCGTGATCAGGGCATAATCTCTCGGAGGACGGACACCCGGCTCGGTCTTGACATGAACTCGATCATGGCTACTGATACTTGTGAACCACCAATCTCCGATCCACGAGACACGGTAGCTCAAACGTGGGTTCTCCTCACTGGAATTTGCCAGGTAGCCATGGCCCGCCAGTTCACGGAAGGCGGTTGGCATACGCCTTACCATCGAGGCATCTGCAAAGGACAATATGGGCTTTGGTGTGTACACGCCTTACCTGCTTATTCGAAGTCTCTCCCGATTCTAGGCCGCGCGGTTCGAGGTGTCCATTGCTGCGCAAAGAGGTAGTCAGGCCTCCGCGCCGGTTGTGATGAAGATGACAACGCCCCATATATAGCGGTTGATGGTACGATCACCACCCGCACGACGCACAGGACAGAAGACAGACCCGGAGGCCAAATTGGCAAGACCCAGTAAACGAAACGAAGTGATCCAGGCCGCTGCCTCGCTGATTGGCGAGAAGGGCCTTGCCGCCGTGACGGTGCGCGACATTGCCGCCGCGGCCGGTTTGCGGCCGTCCACCATCTATCGGATCTTTCCCAGCAAGGAAGAAATTTTCGAGGAGGTTCTCCACAAGGTTCTCGGTGAATCGGATCGCTGGCGGCACCATTTTCTGAACACGGGCGCCTCGCCGCAAGAAAAAATCAAGTCGACCGTCTTCTACTCGCTCAAGGATGATGTAACCCTGCAATTTCACCGCAAGATACTTCAGCGCGCGCTGGTGGATGAAGATCTCACCACCCTCAATCTGATCCAGGAGCTGTCGAACCAGTCAGAGATCCTGGTGGAAGCCATTACCGCCCTCAAGCCCGACAAGGACCCCTGGTTTTTGTTCTACACCATTGTCGGCCTGGCGCTGGGCTACGTCAGTTATCGCCCGGTATTCAAACTGCTCAATGCGCCCCCCGCCATCGAACAGGACAACCTCACCCTGACGGATGAAATCCTCGCCATGACGATTCCACATATCGACTGGAAAGCAGTATCGATACTGCCCGCGCCACCGAGAAAACAGACTTGAGAGCACTCATTCCCGCGGAACAACTGCCCGCCATGCGACGGGCAGCATTCTCAACCGCCTAACGCGATATTTTCTTCTTGATAATGCGCCCGTAATCGTTCCAGAAGGCGTGGTTGTACCAGCCGTAGCCTTTCTTTCCATCGTCCATTTCAAAAGACAACAACATAAAATCGTTGTACAACGATAGCCACGGACACATGGGCACCGCCGCTCGTCGCTGTGCCTTCACCTTGTGCACCCGGCCAAGGTCGTCTTCCATTTCGCATTCCCAGGACGTTTCACGTAAGAAATCCTCTGGGTCATACTTACCAACTTTCCTGATTTTTCTGATCTTGCTCAACTGGCCATCCCGGTGGATCCAACCCTGCATGAACAATTCATCATTGGTGAAATTGTAATGCTCCGCCCAGGGCGGGCCACTTTCCGGATCATCGGAACAGCTGAAATTGAACACGATCGAAGCATCATCCGAAATGCAGCTGGCGTAGGACAGCGGTGGGTGCAGCGTCATTGCTTCCGACCGTACTCCCCGATAGGAACGGTCGCGCATTGAATAACAATCGACCTTGAGCGCCTCACCATTCAACACCAGATCACCCGTCACATGGAGGGGCTGTTCGAAGTGCAATTTCCCGGCTTCCTGTACGGGAGGAAACAGGGCGCGGGTATTCAGGCGAAAGCTGGTGTTGGTAGGCTCATGTTCGTACAGGAGTTCATGCGCGACCAGGGGCTCGACGATACGGATTTTCAGGTTGATATCAGGAATGGTGATGGTATCGCCATCCACGTCAGGGTAGGGCAGATACTGGTAAATATTGAAGTGCTCCACTTCGTGCGGATAGCGGTTGACCCCTTGCCAGATCATCACACAGGATGTCGCCATGCGCAATTCTGCATGAATCCACAGATAGATATAGGCGATCAGGTCTCTTTCCGGAATCTGAAAGGAAAACAGGTAGGTTTCATTCTTCAAGCCCGGAGGCGTCGCGTCCTTGCTCAGCAGGTAATCATATTCCTTGCCAACGATATCCAGGCCACCGTCTTTTTCTGCCTTGAGATAGGCCAACAGGTCTGTCATAACATTTTTCCTCTAGCTTCAATTTGTGTCACGGCGCCGGAATACCACCCGGGCGACCGTGACAGCGCTGCTTCATTTCCGTATCAGAACAGATTGACATCGACACCCACAGCCCAGGTTCGGGGTGCGTCCGGTGAGCCGAGATCACCGGTCGATCCGGAGAAGGCATAACTCAGGAAATATTCATCCGTGAGATTCTTGCCACTCAGCCACAGTGTATATTTTTCACCGTCGCCGCCGAATGCATAGCTGACCTTGGCATTCACTACGTTATATGCATCTTGCGCGATACGGTTGTCCGCTTCCCAATAAAAGCCGTCGTTGTAATAGTAATTACCGCTGAAACCGAGCGTACCCGCACCAGCCGGAATACTGTAATCGAAGCCGATGTTGACGGTGTAATCGGGAACCTGCAGCATTTTATTGCCCGACAGGTCGGCATTTTCAACGATATTACCGCCCACCCCTGTTGGCCGGGAGCTGACACCCGCCGGGAAGTCATCGTATTCAGCATCGATGACGGAGAGGCCAGATCTCAACTCCAGCAAGCCGCGGCCGATTTCCGTCACATAGATTGCCTCTGCTTCCATACCCTTGATTTCGGCGCTGGCCGCGTTGAATACCGTGGTAATGGCGTTATCCAATGTGAATAGCTGGATATCCTTGAAGTCGTAGTAGTACGCCGAAAAATTCAGTCGCAGACTGTTGTCGAGAAGATCGGTCTTCATACCCACTTCATAGGCATCGACAATTTCCGATTCCGTGGCGTCCTGGGCAAGGTTGCCTGAGTTGAATTCACCACTTTTGAAGCCGCGGCTGTAACTGGCATAAGCCATGACTTCATCGCTGAACTGATGATCCAGAGCCAACTTCCAGGTGGGCTCTCTGATGGTTTTACTTTTGTTTGCCGTGGCAAGAACCACACCGGCACCCAGGGGGAAACCATCCGTCGTGACCTGGACGCCATCCAGATCGCGCTCATCCACGGTGTAGCGTATCCCCGCCGTCACCCCGGTGCGCTCAGTGATGGCATAGGTGAGTTCGGCAAATCCTGCATAGGAAAACAGTTCCTGCATACCGAAGGTCTCAAAATTCGCACCCGCTACCAGAGGACTCCAGATTCTCAGTGGATCGAAGCCAGCTTCGGATTGGTAGAAAAACAGGCCGGCTGTCCAATCCAGTTTCTCGCGCGAGCCCACGAACAAAAATTCCTGCTGGGTAGATTCCGTGTTGTCGAACAGACGCGCATTGGTGATGGGCTGGGTGGAACCCTCGTTGTCGAGCGTGAAGTCACTGTGGAATTTGCGGTGTGAGGTGAGTGAGGAAAAAGTTCCCCAATCGAAGAAATGCGAGTATTTGAGACTTACACCCCAGTGGTACTGATCGTAGTTCACGGAATCGTGATCGGCATTGATATTGTAATCCTCGGTACCCACCTGGCCGTCGATGAGTATCGAGCCGGGAAATGCCTTGCGCGAACGGCCAATGTCGCTGTCTCTGGTACTATAGTCGTAACTCAGCAAGACCTCGTTTGTATCCGAGGGCTTCCACAGCACTTTCGCACGAATGGCCTGCTCTTCGTGAATGTTGACTTCTTCGCCAGTGAACAGGTTCTTTCCCCAGCCTTCCCGTTGATTGCTGGAGGAAACCGCCACATTGGCGGCCAGAGTATCGCCGCCCACGTTTGCATACAGGTTGGCATTGGTTGTGCCGAAACGACCGTGACTGACGGACGCCTGTGCCTCCGGCTCCGCGGAAGGGTTCTTGGTAATGATATGGAGAATACCACCACTGGAGTTGCGCCCGAACAACGTACCCTGAGGCCCTTTGAGCACTTCGACTCGCTCGATACCAGCCAGTGACAGCAGGTTGCCGCCCTGCACCTGATAATAAACGCCATCCACATAGGTGGCGACGGACGCCTCGGCGCCCGGCCCGGTATTCGGCGTCGTCACACCGCGAATGGACGGCATGGTCGAGCCCGCGCGCTGCGTGACGTTCAATCCCGGCGTGGCCATCTTCAGCTCCATTGAGCCGGGAATACCCAACGCGCCCAAACCGCGCGCATCGAAGGACGATACCGCGAGCGGCACATCCTGCATGCTCTGTTCGCGACGCTGTGCCGTCACCACCACTTCTTCAATCACGGCGCGAGATTGCGCGTGGACGACAGTGACACCACTGGCTGCCACGGCAACCGACGCCATGAGCAGATAATTGGTTGATTTTCCAAATTTGAAAACTGTTGTCATTTCGTTATCCCCTCTTTGGTTTCAGAACTCTGAACTATTTCCTGTTGATGAACGCCTTGACCCGATCTACATAGCCGGGCTCGAGCACGCAGCGGCTGACGTCAGTGGCCTCCTGCTTGAGATGGTCGGCAAGCGAGCGCGTGGTGACCGCGTTGAGCGCATGCTTGGCCAGGCCAACTGCGGGCCGCGGCATGGATGCCAGACGCTCGGCCACCTGCTGCGTTTTGCTTTCCAGCTGCTCGTCGGGCACGACCCAGTTGACCAGACCGAATTCCTCCGCGACGGCGGCGGACATGCGCTCCTCCATCAGGCAGTACTGCTTCGCTTTTTTCATGCCCATGGTCCACATCAATTGGTAGGGCACACCCACGTCGGGCATCGAGCCCAGATTCAGGGTTGCGATTCCGAATTGCGTGGTCTCCGAAGCCACCACCAGGTCGGTGCCGACGGCGAGGCCGAAGCCACCGCCCAACGCCAAGCCCCGCACGCTGGACACGATGGGCTGGGGAATCCGCTCCATGGTGGTGAAAATACGGTTGGTCAGCTCCATACGCTTGCCGAACAATGCTCCTCTTTCCCGGGGCGTCAGTACCGCGAATTCATTGAGGTTGCCAATATCGGTACCGGCGCTGAAATGCTTGCCCTCGGCGCACAACACGACACAGGCAATGTCCGGGTCGTGTTCGATTTCCAGGAGTTTGTCGTTGAGCTGATCCCACATTTCGAAACTCACCGCGTTGTATTTTTCCGGGCGGTTGAGCTTGATGGTGGCAATACCGTCTTTGCTGTAGTACAAGATATCTTCTGACATAGTGATCGATCCTCTCTCGTGATGAACGGCGCTGAGAGCATTTTCATACGACCCGGCACCGCGTAGCATTTTGTTTAGACAATGATCGCAACTGCGGATTTGCGACGAGTTGAGCTATAAGCCGTAAGTTAAACTCGAGCAGAGCTCCGTTCTTTCAAAGCGCCTGCTTAAAGCTTATGGCTTACAGCCAGCTCTGCCTCACACAAGGCCGTAGCCTGGGTTTCCAATTACTGTGAAAAGCCGTGAAAGCGCACAAAATTCTCGACCGACTCGCGCTCCGTCACCAACCTGTTAACCGGTGCCGTGTCATCCACATGCCCCAGCGACATACCAACCACGACATACTGTGACTCTGGAATATCCAGAACTCGCTTGGTCACGGTCCAGAAGTCGTGCCAGGCGCCGTGCATGCAGACGCCGAGCCCGCGGGATTCCGCCACGAGGGCAATGGACTGCATGAGAATTCCCAGATCGATGTAATTCATGAAATCCAGATCTTTATCCATGCTGAAAATCATTCCGACCGGTGCATCAAAGAATTTATAATTTCGTCCCCACTGGTCCCACATCGCCTGCTGATCGCCCTTGGGAATTTCGAGCAGGCCATACATGTCCTTGCCCAATTTTTTCATACGCGCGAGGAAGGGATCGCGACGCCAATCCGCCATGACAAATTCGGCGCTGGCATCGGAAGGACTGTTTTCCCGGTGTGCAAGAATTGCCTCGACAAGTTCGCGGCGCGCCTCACCCGTCACCACATGCACATTCCAGGGCTGAATGTTGGTGCTCGACGGCGCCCGCGATGCAATTTCGAGTATTTCCCTGACCGTGGCAAAAGGAATGGCGTCTGGCCTGAAAGCTCTGATGGAGCGGCGTTTTCTTAAAGCATCTTCAACGTTCAAGATCATCTCCGGAAATCAGCTATACAAAAATTCGGCAGGGTCAGGCGATAACCCTTGCCGCACGCAACCTGTCGATTTCGGTGGTGGGCATTCCCAGGCCGCCCAGGATGGCGTCGGTATCGCGGCCGAGTTCAGCTACTGAAGGCAGGGGCTGTTGCCCGACATCAGCAAAGCCCAGCAGGGAGCCCACTGCCGAGACACGACCATGGCGTTCGCTGTTTTCTTCGGCAATCAACAGCCGATCCTGTGCACAAGGGTTATCCAGCAGCGCCTGCCAACCGTCCGGGGCACAGGCTTCGGCCCACACATTCATCCCCTGCAATTTCTGCAAAATGGTATCGACCGGGTGCACGCGGATGCGCGCGGCAATTTGTGCACCATCCTCTTCGGACCAGGTCTTTTCGGAATCGATTTCCAAATCCAGTATTTTCATTAATGCGGCTTTCATCGCCGGTGTTCGAGCCGCTATCGCGATCCAACCGTCCGCGGCCTCGAAAAGCCGCTCCGACTCGCTGTATCCCGTGCGCGTGCTATTCAACAAGGGCGCGCCGACGAATTCACCATCGGGCGTCTGAACGAGTTCCGCCATCATGTACAGGCCCGCCTTCAGGAGGCTGCCGGACATTTCCGCGACGCGGCCTGTTCTCTCGCGTTCCAATAGCGCCTGAAGAATGGCGAGTGCACCGATTGCACCCACCGCGTAATCAAGCACGGCCACGTTGTATATGTCCGGATCGTTACCCTTGCCGCCGAGACGCATGGAGTGGCCCGTGAAAGGCTGTGTCACCGGGTCAAATCCGGAGTTGCTGGCCATCGGGCCGTGCAGCCCAAAAGCGGTGGCATGAAAGCTGATGAGAGAAGGATTGATTTTGCGCAATGATTCCGGATCGATTCCCAGGCGCTTTTCCACACCAACACGATAGTTGTGCATCAGCACGTCAGCACTGCCGCACAGTCTCGCCAGCAGTTCACGTCCTTCGTCAGTTTTCAGATCTATGGCGATATTGCGCTTGCCGCGATTCGACGACGCGAAAATCCGCGTCATGGCGCGTACAGGGTCGCCGCTCACCGGCTCCACCTTGATGACTTCGGCACCCAGGTCACTGAGCAACTTGCCACCAAACGGCCCCGCAACCCACTGTCCAAGGTCGAGAATCCTGTAGCCTGCAAGAGGACCTGAAGCCTGCGCGTTGCCGACTTCGCGCACATTGTGTTTGCCAGGATCGTGAAAACGAATATCCACGGGCAGGCCCGTGTAGCGCCAGCCAGCGGCATTTTTCTGAATGACGGGATTTTCCCTGACTTGCTGATCATCCCAGGCTTCACCAGGCTCAAGGACAGCCATGGCAGGCACTTTCTCGGCCCATAGGCGCGGCAAAACCTGGTCGCGCGTCTGCTGCGCAAATGCCGGCTCCAGCAAATCGCGATCGGCAAAATAATTTCTCAGACCTCGGCTTATATCCGGCAAAAAGCGATCGCCAGGGTCTACTTCGCGCTCGATATCCAATGCCCGATAGGTGCCGGCCAGTGAACCAGGCACACCAAAGACAGAGACCACATATTTACCATCCTTGCAACGCCATACCGACTGCTTCGCTCCTCGTGGCGTACCGGCCAGAAATCCGGCATCCGGATTTTCCACAGACGACCACACGCCCTCCATCCACATGGCCACGCCCTGTTGCATCGATGCTTTGAGGCTTTGTCCAACACCGCTGCGGCCGCGCTCGATCAGAGCGCCGTAGACGCCGATAAGCGCGAGCAAGGCGGCGCCGTAGGATGGCAGTGGCGCTCCCATGGCTATGGGGCGATCCGCCATCTGCTCATTGACAAGGCCTGTGCGCGCCTGCGCCAGAACATCGACGGCAGGTCTGTCACTGGCGTCAGCGGTCACATAGCCGCACATATCGATAACGACAAGCCGGGGATAGCGCTTGCGCAAGTCGCTGGCGTCGAACCGCCAATCCAGATCGGGGTAGGCTTCACCGCCTATGATGCACACATCCGCGCTGCCAAGCTGTTGTTCCAGCGCAGCGGCGGACAGCAACGTCGCCCGTTGATGCCATATGGGGTAAGCGGGATAAACCTGATAAAACGGGTCTCCGCCCGGGGGCTCGAGCCTTGCAACCCGGGCTCCGAGATGAGCCAAGGTCTGCGCAACGATGGCGGCGGCCATACCGATACCGAGATCCACTATTTTCAGGCCTGCCGCATCTGCGTCTGCCATGGGAAGTCTCCTTATCTTTATCTACAGCGAGTAGCTGATTGCCTGCTTCTGCATTTCGTCGGTGCCGTCGAGAATACGGTCGACGCGGGCGCCGAATACCTGGTGAGAAATGGGGTGCTCGGAAATGAAACCAGCGCCACCGAAGAACTGAAAACAGCGATCGACCGTGCGCCATTCGAAATTGGAATGCCAGAATTTGGAAATGGATCCCGTGGCGTGATCCAGAGTGCCTTGCTGATATCTTTTGTAGCAGTAATCCAGCAGCGCTCGTGCTACATTGATTTCGGTCTTCACTTGCGCCAGCACCGCCCGGGTATTTTCAAATTCGATCAGGTTGCGACCGAAAACCTTGCGATCCAGCGAGAACACCAGGGCCTGGCGGTAGGCGAGGTCCGCCGAGCCCAGCGCGCGTGCGCCTACCTGGATGTGCCCCAGATCGAGCATACCCTTGGCCTGATTGAGAGCCTGACCTTCGACTTCACCCAACAGGGCTTCCTTCGGCACACGCACATCCGTAAAGAAGACCTCACAGGTGTCACCGCAGCGGTATACCAGGGTCTTCATACGGTTGGCGTGGATACCCGGCGTTTTTGCATCGACGATGAAGAAGCTCAGATGTTTGGGATCATTGATGTCGGTTTTGGCGAGCACGAAAAACAGGTCTGCCACTCGCGCAAAACTGATGAAGCATTTGTTGCCATTGATGACGTAGTCATTGCCATCGCGCCTGGCTACAGTGCGAAACGCACGCACATCACTGCCGCTTTGCGGTTCCGTCATGGCGAATCCCGGCACTGCACCATCGAGCAGGCGCGGAAACCAGGCTTCCTTCTGGCGTTCTGTTCCGTGTTTCTTCAACAGTTCGATCAAACCATCCGACTGAAATAGCGGTCCGACGATGGGCCCGGCCCTGGATCGGCCCACCTCTTCACAGCCCACCAGATAGTTGAGCTCGTCGGCACCCGCCCCATCGTAGGCTTCGGGAATGCCACCAGCCAGAAGGCCGGCCTGGGAAGCCTTGGCATAGAGCTCCTTTGGCACCTTGCCGGTTTCGATCCAACCGTGGCAGAAAGGCTCCACCTCTTTTTCGAAGAAGCGCCTGAAGGAGTTGCGGTATAGCCGGTGTTCTTCACTGAAGATATCGGGGTCACGGTCGATAGACAACGCGTCGAAGTCCTGGTCGCTGGCGATATTGGTACGCTCGAAAATCTCCAGACGGATAATGTCCTTGGAACCGCTCAGCAGATTCTCTGCCCGCGCCTGCGAGCCCAGCACCGCGAGGGGATATTTTTCACTGTAGGCATGTGCACCAATCACCTGAGAGGCTTCGGTGATTATTCTTTCTTCCGCATCACCGATCCACAAGCGAGCCATCAGACTTCTGGTTATGATTTCCTCAGAATTTTTTGCGACCCGGTCGATGCATTCGTCCAAAAAGGCACGCGCACTCAACAGTTCTGCCTTGAGTTCCGAGAATTTGAACTGCACGGATTGATTTCTGAAAAGATCGCGCCCTTCCAAGGTATTGTTTTTGGCACAGTCTATGGCCAGACTCAGCGCCAGATCACCGCGCGCTACCGACCGTGCGCATTGCGCCAACCTGAGCAGCGACAACACCTTCTCGACCTCAACACTGCTCACCATCTGGCCGCCGAGAAGGCGCCCACTATCGATTTTCAGGTTATCTAAAAAGATGTTTTCCCGGGCATCTCCACTGGCATTTTCTTTACCAGCGTCGAGGCCGACGGCAGAAAAATCAATAAGGAAAAAACCGAACTCATTACTTTCCTTGGCTTTCGCCACAACGACGATGGCGTCCATCGTATCGCTATTGTAAATCCCTGTTTTTTCTCCGCGAATTATATAATCCTCTCCGGCTCGCTCAGCGCTTGTGGCGAATGCCTCTGGCTTCAGGTTTGCTCCCGACTCGATCAAGGCCAGCCCCACTGATAGCTCACCACTACTCATGCGGGGTAACCAATCCTGCTTCTGCTGCTCCGAGCCAAGCCGGGTAACGAGATCCACCGTCAAAGCATTGTTCAGCAGAGGCAGTGCATTGCCGACATGGGTAGTGTGAACTTCATGCGCGAGTATCATCCGCACCAGTTGACTTCTGTCATCGAGCAAACTCAGCCCTGCACGCGGAGCGAGCAATCCCTGAGCGCCAGCAGAGCGAAACATTGCCCGTTGCGCAGGCACATCGAGAATTTTCTGTTCGCCAACGGCACTATAGATAGCCTTCAGTGAGGCTGTGCATTGCTGCTCCGCTTCGCCGAGCAAGGGTCGGGGCATTTGTTCCAGCTGTGTCATGATTCTTCCGAATAGGTTGTCATTGAATGGGGTAGGGCGAGGCTGCTCGTCCTGCGGGAGAATAAAAAATAAATTGGGAAGAGCCAGTGATCAGCCGACCGAACCTGGAAATTTGTCCTGCCAATTTCCTGAAAAATGAGTTGTCTGTGATCATCTTCAGAGCAGCCTTTATCATCGTATTATCCGCGCGACCGAGAGCCATGGCTCTTCAGTCTCTCTATGCAGGCAGATCCTAAACTAAACCATACAGTATATTCAATATACCCGTGCATGTGTTCGCGCTTTAGGGGCACTACTGATAAGCGGGAAATTGAGTTACCGGCTGTTGTTGAGCTATAAGCTGCAAGCTCTAAGTTAAACTCTGGTAGAACTCATGCTTTCAGAGCTTCTACTTAAAGCTTATGGCTTACAGCTTACCTTGCCCTCCGACTTGCCATAAACCCCACCTTCCTCAGGCTACGTTCACATCGAGGCTCTTGCTGAGTCCGAGTTTTCCGCCGTCGACATACAGCGTTTTCCCAGTGACATATGACGCATCATCCGTTGCCAGAAAAACGGCGACACCGGCTATTTCATCGACATTGCCAGGACGCCCCATGGGGATACGACTGAGGTTGACGGCGCGCTTCTGCGGCGAGTCGTACACGGACGCCGACATTTCCGTCTCGATGGTACCGGGACCGATAGCATTGACTCGCACACCCATCGGAGCGAGCTCAATCGCCGCGGCATTGGTCAGCTGCACAACCGCCGCCTTGGAAACGCAGTAGGCGACCGCACCGGGAGTGGCTATTTTTGCCGCCACAGAAGCGATGTTGATGATCGAACCACTACCGCGCGCAATCATGTGCGGAGCGGCCGCCTGGATGCCGAACAGCACTGACTTGAGATTGACCGCCATCACCTTGTCGAAGGACGCTTCATCGACGTCGAGGGTGGCACCGAGAGGTGCAATCGCAGCATTGTTGACGAGCACATCCAGCGAGCCAAAGGCGGCGATAGCCTCGGCGATCAGTTGCTCCACCTGCGCCTTGTCACTGACATCGATACAGAGGCTTGGCTGGCCCAGCTCACTGGCGGCTCCGGCAAGCGCATCGCGGTCGATATCGACAAGCAGAACCCGCGCACCCTCTGCTGCAAAGCGTCGGGCAATCCCCAAACCGATGCCCTTGCCAGCACCTGTTACTACAGCACTCTTGCCACTGAGACGCGTCATATTTCACCTTCTTCGCGCGATCAACCATTTCGTTTTGTGCCGACTCACATACGCAACCGTCGGGATTCAGGCTTCCGGTTACAGTTCCGGTTTTTCGGAGAATATAAAAAAGGCCAGCGCAAGCACCGGCCTCAACTGCTCACTGCAGGGGAAGAGCTTCGTTTCGCATCAGTATCTGAACGTTGCCGAAACGCCAAAGGTGCGAGGATTGGCGGGCAGGTACTGGTCTGCGGTGGATGCGCTGGCGCCCATGGCATACTCCTTGTCGAACAGGTTTTTCGACCACCCCTTGAGAATGAAATTCTCCGCGGCGTTTTCCCAGCGCACTTCGGCGTTGACTATCGTGTAGGCGTCTTCCTTCAGGCGATTATCCACCTCGTAGAAGAACCGATCCGTGTAATAAAGCGAGGTGGCCAAGCCGAGCTGACCTTCCAGGAAAGGTATTTCGTAACTGATACCCAGGTTTGCGGTAACTGGCGGTGTGCGCACGGTTTCATTGCCCTTGGCATTGCCGAAACACTGCTGGTTGCCGAAGTTCGGATCACCGGGGCCAGGGCCGCCGAGCGCACAGCTGTAGGGTTCATTGAACGACATGGGTGCACCAGGGAAATCCTTGTACTCGCCGTCCGTGAAGGCGGCGCCACCCGAAACCGTCAGATGGTCGGTAACGACCATCTCGAAATCGAACTCGGCGCCCTGAAACTTGGCACTGGTCGCATTGAGGATCAGGGTTGAAGCTCCCAGCTGCTGAGACAGCTGAAGGTCATCGAACTCATAATAAAACGCACTCAGGTTGAGACGCAGGCGATTGTCCAGCAATTGCGATTTGATACCAACTTCATAGGCGTCAAGAATTTCTGCTTCGATGGGAGGGTTGCCCTGTGTCGTCAGGTTGAACTCGCCACTCTTGTAGCCGCGGCTGATGGTACCGTACAGCATGAGGTCCTCGGTCAGCTGGTGATCGAGGGCGATACGATAGGTGATCTGGTCGTCGTCCAGCTTGCTTGTGAAAGGCGCGCCGGTGCCGAAGGCTGTGGTGGTCGTCTGGTCCAGTGATTTTTCATCCTTGGTCCAGCGCACACCCAATGTCAGGTTGGTGTCTTGCAGCAGCTCATAGGTGCCTTGCGCAAAGAACGACATGGATTCCGTGTCCACTTCACCCTGACGGCGCAGGAATACGGCTGGCCCCGCGGCAAGGCCCGTTATGGTCTGATATTTCAACTCAATCGTAGAGTCGAGGAAGTAGGCTCCCAGCACCCAATCCAACTTGCCGGGCTCCGCATTCTGCAGCTGGAACTCCTGCGTCCAGCCGGTATTCAGATCTTCTGTGGAGGCGTGGACGATCCCTGCCGCTGCGCCGTCGAGATCCAACACCCAGCGGTTGCTGTTTTCCTGGTAAGCGCTGATGCTGACGAACTTCAACCCCGAAAACTCATGGTTGATGGTCAAGGCGCCGCTGCCACGGTGCGTTATCGAGAACGGATCGAAACTGTGCTGGATGTCATGCTCATTGCTCATGCGCCGCGTTACGCCGTCGAGGGCTATTGTGCCGGGATAGAACTGCCGCACCAAACCGATATCGCTATCAACCCGAACATAGTCGCCGGCCAGGGTGATCTCAGTGTTGTCGCCCGGCTGGATCAGAAGCTTTGAGCGCAGGGCATACTCCTTGGAAAGGCCGACCTCATTACCGGTGACGACGTTGTTTCCGAACCCCTCTCCACGATCCGTATAGAACGCCGCCAGGTCGATGGCCACGTTGTCCGTCAAACCTGTAGAGCCGTAGAAATTGCCCTCCAAAGTATTGTAGTTACCATACCCAAGGGTCAGTTCAGCTTGAGGCTCAAAGCTGGGCTTGCGTGTGATTACGTGCATCAAGCCGCCCGTGGCATTGCGCCCAAACAGGGTGCCCTGCGGCCCGCGAAGTACTTCCACACGCTCGATATTGTTGAACGAGAACAGTGTGACCGTCTGCCCGAGTACATAAACGCCGTCGATATACAAAGGTACACTGGGCTCCGAACCCGGCGAACCGGACTGGTTGCCGATACCGCGCAAGTAAAGCAGCGGCGTTGAGCCGGAGCGACCGATATTCAGGGCCGGAGCAAGCTGAACCAACTCCTCGTTGCCCTGGATGCCACGTCGCTCCATGGCGTCGGCGGTAATGGCGGTGATGGCGATGGGCACATCCTGCAGGGTCTGCTCGCGGCGCTGCGCGGTCACGACAATTTCCTCCAGTGCCCGCGGCTGTGCCGACTGCGCCAACGTGTGCGCAGGAAGCATGGAGGCACCAGCCACTCCCAGCACCGCTGCGGCACAGCTTTTGAGTATCAGCGGACTTTTGTATGCGCTTTTATGTGTATTTCTATTCATTGAATCAACCCCTCAGGAATCACGAAAGCCGTTCGCTTTTATTTCTCGGCGGTGGTCCGCTATTATTTGCTTATACCGTACCGAATAGTCTAGGATGTGAAACATAGACCCACTAGTCTTGCTTGTCAATACCGTGTTACCGAAAGAGGCATTTGAGTATGCAGAGAAACGTTAAACATCGGCATCCGACGGAATAGGCAGCAGCTGTGACACAGCTTTTCTGGCATGGATCGGCCTGCATCCATAACCTGTACTACTGACTTTTATCAAAAAGGAATTCCCACAATGCAACCAGACCCCGGAATCTACCTGATCGCCGTACGTCGCGCGCTGCTGTCGCTGCTCGAAAATGGCAATGTGACGGACCCCGTCGCGACGTTCACATTGCAGCGGATTGCCGAAGGCTTGGTCCAGATGAGTCTGCGTTTCGACACGCTGCCGACGCTGGTACGCAACGTTGAAAAAGAGCAGCTTGCACTTGTGAAGGATATCGAGGCCATTGCGAGCGCTTCGACAAGACTGAGTAGCGACGCGGATGAAGATAATACGGCAGTCACGGAGCCCGATATCCAGCGTTACGATCAACTCAGCGAGGCCTTGACCAAGGGCTTGCAGGCCATCGCCAGTAGCGCCAATACCGAGCAGAAGCAGGTAATTTTTGCTCGCGCGCGTGCGCTGGAAGACAGCATCCGCTCGGCCAGCAAACAGGCAGCCGCTGACACCAGGACTCGCGAGGAACGTCATCTGCTCACAGCGCAGAAAACACCACCGCTTCCCACCACGGAGGAGCTGGAAAGCTATCTGCGCGGTCTCGACGACTCCTCCAGCGCGGAAGTCAGCAACATCAGCCGCCTGGTAGGTATAAATACCAAGGACATCATTTTCTTTGACGTAGCCGGCCAGCCTGGCTGGCCCTCGTCCGTGGTAATGCGCAAACTCAGAAACTACAACGCCAATCCTCTGCTGTCCCTGGAATACGAATTTTCGCTGCTCAACACCCTGCGCAACGAGGGTATTCCCGTTCCCAGAGCCCTGGCCGTAGAGCCCACTGGCAAGGCCCTGGGCAGCCCTTTTCTGATCATGGAGAAGCTGGCGGGCAAAGCGGTGTTGCCGGGCACCAACCGCAATGAAGTCATCGGCGATGGGCGCCGCATAGGCGCGCAAATTGCCAGGCACCTGGCAGCCGTTCATAGCATCGACATCCGAAAAGTCGTGCGTCCGGATCAGGCGGGTGCTGATCCATCACAAGCACTGCGCAAACATATCGAACGCTACTACAATCAATGGAAAGAAAACCGCGTCGATCCCAACCTGACCATCGAGACAGGCTTTCTGTGGGTGCTCGAAAACATTGAACACCTGGAAGATATCACTTGCCTGATACATGGCGATCTGGATTTCCGCAACATCCTTTTCGAGGGAGGCAATGTCTCGGCGCTGCTTGACTGGGAGCGCTCACATCTCGGTCACCCGGCGGAAGACCTGTCCTATTGCCGTGGTGATATCGAACAATTGATGGAATGGGAAGAATTCCTCGATATCTATCGCTCGCATGGTGGCGCCGCCATTTCCGACCAGTCGTTGCGTCTGTTCCACATCTGGGGCTATCTTTTCAAGGCGATGTGCGCATCCGCTCTTTCCATCAAGGGCTATATTACCGGCGAGCACCAGGACTACCTGCTTGCCAGCACTTCCTATATGGAAGGCGTGGAATGGACCGATACCCTGCGCACTCTGCTGGACCTGTAGGAGCCTGCCTGCAGGCGACACTGCCGATGTGTGGTCGCCTGCAGGCAGGCTCCTACAGATCAGCGAAGAGGGGAATTTTTTTCAGCCGGTTCTTTCCCTTGGTTGTGACCACCCCGAGCAGCGCTGTCTTTATATACTGTTCCGCCGAAGCGGGATTGTCGCTGTTGCCAAGCAGGGCACGGTATTGACGGTAGCCAAGTGTGGACATCAGAAGCTGCTCGGTGAGCACGATACTATCGCACTCTCTTATCAGACCTTTTGTCATCCCTTCTTTCAGGTACTCATGAAGCATGGCGATCATTTTCGACGAGCCCTGCTTGTAGCGGTTGAAGGAAAGTTCGGGAAATTTTCTGGACTCTGTAATGGCGAGGCGCAACGACGCGACGTTCCTGTCGCGCATTACCACAGATGAGTAGGTGAACAAAAAGTCTACCAGACCGGAAAAATAATCGACGCTCGGTTGCAGCTCGGGCAGCTCCCGAAGAAACATGGTGTTGCACATTTCCAGGAAGAGGTTTTCCTTGCTGCCGAAGTGCGAAAACAGTGTCTGCCGTGAAACTCCCGACGCTTGCAGAATGACATCGATGCTCGTGTCGCTGTAGCCATTCTCAAGAAATGCCGATTCGGCCGCTGCGAGCAACGCTTCGCGGGATTTTTGCGCTCGTCGCTTGTGGTAGTTCATAAATTCTTCCAATAAAAAAACCGGTTTCTCACAGGAGCTTTCCTGTAGTCAGAGCTGTAGTCATTAGCTGTAATGCCATAAGCTTTAAGCAAGAACCCTGGCACAACATGAGTCCAGCAACGTCAAACCTAAAGCTTATGGCTACAGCTCCTAAGTCATTTCCCGAAAGGGAACTCTTTTCACCAGGATTGCGCTGAACACGACGATTATAGTGAAAACGGCAAGAACATTCGCTGCATGCATGCCCAGGCCAATCATCACGCCCGCAGCCGCAGGACTGATGATGGAGCCGATGCGCCCGACACCCAGACACCAGCCGAGGCCTGTCACCCGAATTTGTGTCGGATAGATCTTCAGAGCGATAGTATAGAGGTTGCTCGATGCGCCCAACAGACTGAAGCCAAGCGTGAAGGATAGCAGCCATATCCATATGACCAGCCCATCGTCGGCGCGATGCATCAGCAGGCTCAATGCCAAACCCGAAGCCGCCGCCGTCACGAAAGCCCAGGAAACCAGCCTGTTGAGCACATACCAACGCGACATAAGGCCGAGGACCAGAGTGCCGACCAAACCACCGGTATTCATGATGACAACGGCATTGATGGCCAACGGGGACGAAATACCAGTATCCGTCAGCAGTTTGGGTAGCCAGCTGTTGGCGAAATACAGTGCCGCATAGGTAACGAAGTAACAAGCCCAGGCAGACAACGTCACTCTGCGCCGCGCCGGCGTGAGAAGTGCCTTCACCGCCGCGGCATCCGGCGCCGGACCGGCCTGCGCCGGCAGAGCCGTCAGCGGTGGCTGACCGATGTAGCGCAAGGTGCGATTGACATCCTCGAGTACGTTGCCACGGCGCCGCGCCAGGCAGTACTGAACGGAGTCGGGTATGAAGACATAGAACAGCAGCGCAGCAATGGAAGTGACCGCCCCTGTATAGAAATAAAGATTGCGCCACCCAAACAGGGGGATAGCCCAGCTGGCGATGGTGCCGCCGATGACCGCGCCTATGGAGGCTCCCGAAATCAGCACTGCGAGGATAAGGTTTCTGTAGCGCGCGGGGCTGAATTCCCCCGTGAGTCCCGGCAGTACGGCAATCAAGGTACCAATGCCAACGCCTGTGAAGAATCGCAGCACTGCGACCTGCTGTGCCGACTGCGCCGCGTATACGGCCAGCGTGGTGAGCCCCGTCAACAACAGGGAAAAGCCTACCAGCAGTCTCCGCCCGTACTTATCCGCGAGGGGCGCAACCAACAGTGCGCCGAATGCTCCGCCGAGCAAAGCTGCGCTGAATACGATACCCATGGCTTCCGCACTGACCGCCATTTCCTCGGAAATAGCCGGCGCAGTAAAGGAAATGATGAGTACATCCATTCCTTCGAGCATCATGATCAGCAGACAAAAACACAGAATACACAGCTGAACCGCGGTCAGGCGCTTTTCATCCAGCACTTCTGCAGTGGCAGGTTCCCCGGGGTGGGTCATGACGTTCTACCTTTTGTAGGATCGGGAACCTGCGCCATCATCGCTCGATCACCTGCTTCCCGAGCAGCGTACCGCTTCAAACACAGGTCAATTTTTTTTGGGCGGCTTTACCGCTTTTTGATGGGTTTTGGTGCGCTCGACAGACGCCATGGTATTGCCATAGGGAATGAAACTCGCGGGTTCCATGATTGCGTCCAACTCCCTCGCCACATGTTCGATAGACAAGTTTTCAGAACGGATGCCCTCGGTTTCACCGATCAGGTAACGCGCCACGGCGCCACCCGAAGCGGAAAGAACTTCACCTCGCAACGTACAGCTTTCGTGTGCGAGATATGCCACTACCGGCGCGACCGCCGAGGCTGGCAACGTTTTTTCGATCCAGCTCCTGAAGGCTTCATCGTGGCCGCTGGTCATGGTCATATTGGTCGCGGCGCCGGGCACGATGGCATTGATGGCGATGGAGGTGTTCGCGGTCTCGGCCGTCAGCGATTTGGTGAAAGCCATTATTGCGCCCTTGGCGGCGCCATAGGCCGTTTTTCCCGGCATGCCGAGAATACCGGAAGACAGGGTATTGACGATGCGGCCATTGGCGGACTTACTGAGCGCCGGCCACGCCGCCTTGGTAACCCGCACCGTGCCGTAGAAATGCACGTCCATCAGTCTTTCGTATTCTTCCAGGCCGGCGTTCTCGAACGGTGTGTTTGCAGAAATACCTGCGTTATTGATAAGGATATCCAACCCGCCAAATTTGTGGAGCGTCGCTTCTACCATGGCCTCGACCCCGGCCATATCCGTCACGGAGCCATGATTGGCAAGAGCTGCGCCACCTGATCGGCGGATTTCGTCGGCACATTCATCGGCGAGGAAAACACTGCGCCCGCTCTCGTCTCTGGACGCCGGATCGTTGACGACCACCGAGGCGCCACGGGCTGCGAGCAGTTTCGCATACTCCCGACCGAGGCCACTGCCAGCACCGGTAATGAGGGCGACTTTGCCGGAGAAATTCAACTGGGTCATTTCCGCTGTTTTCCAGTTCACAGTTCACAGTTCACAGTTCACAGTTCACAGTTCACAGTTCACAGTTCACAGTTCACAGTTCACAGTTCACAGGATCAGTGTGACCCACCCCTGAAAACTGTCAACTGTCAACTGTCAACTGATTACTGAAAACTGTGAACTTTTTCTCATCTCTTCTTCAGCGTCTTGATACGCGCATACCTGTCGATTTCGCCCAGTCCCTCTTCACCGTTACAGGTAAATGCCGCGGCAATTTTGGTTTGTTGCGCTGACTCCGGACGACTGTAGTCAGTACCACCGACTTCGTCGCTGGGTGGCACATAGGTAGTTACCACGGAGTGGAGGTACTCGATAGCAATTTCCAATTCACCACGACTGGTCGACAGCAGAAGAGTCGGGCCCTTTCCGTCTGCAAGAACGTCTGCATTGACACTTTCAGGCGGCGTGTTAGCGTCGTTGATAGGTATGCCCTTGAGCACCTTGATCGGCTCCGCAGGGGTATTGTCACCCCAATAGATCCTGCCGTAGGTGCCATCGTAACTCGGCGTTTTGACTTGTGTGAAGCTGATGACGATGCCACTTGGGAACAGCATGTTGACGAAGCATCCGCCATAGGGCTTGCCGGTATCGCGGGGGCCGCTGGAGTGGTCGCGCACGGCAACGCCCTGGAGATCGACGGTCTTGCCCCGGTAGGTGATTTCACCGCGCATGTGATGGATCTGTTCATAGTGATCGTGCGCCCACCCCATGTTCGGCAGTCCTTCCATGGCATTGGGGTCAAGCGAAAAGAAAGGTTCCGCCGCTTCGAGAATGAAACGAAAACTGACCACTTCATCCACGCCGTCCTTCAGTACATCATAAGCAAGATCTTCCCGCTTCATTGCTTGCAAGGCACCGTGGAACTCGATCGCCCACACACGCATGGGCTCTACGCAGGTCAGGCGCAGCGGCCCTGCGGAATAGCTGTAGGGCGCATCGTCCACGCCGCTCAGCTTGTGCGCCATTACTTCACCATTGGGCAGATACACGAAGAGAATCGTGCGCCAGATTCGCAGATCTTCTCTCAGCCGCCCGAGGTGAAAGGAAATTCCGGTTTGCTGCGCCTTGTCGTAACAAAAAAAGTAGTGGTATTCCGTCCAGTTGTCTGTATCGGGCTGAATATCGTGGGGATACTCTTTCCTGGGATCGACATTGGCGGGATTGAGAATCTCTGCGGGAATCATTGCTTATACCTCGTTGTCCGTCCGATGGTGAGACCTGCCCACCAATTGCCATACTATACAGTCTAGTAACTGTACTTGATCAAACCTGTTTGTCAACAAGTTCCATCGGGCGCTTGAACAGAAGGCGGACGTAGGCTGTGACGCTGAGGGGGCCGTAAGCCGTAAGCTTTAAGCAGAAGTTCTGGAAGAACCGGGCTCTGTCGGAGTTTGGCTTGGAGTTCAAATAACCCCGGCCCAGGTTTTCGACTCGACCGCAGTCACATGTCGTTCCGAACGGAGAAAGATTGCCTGTCTGCAAGGCGATGAACGGCGGCCTCAACGCATGTCACGCTGAGCGATCCACTTTTCGTATTTTTTTATGCCGGCAGGCGTGAGAATACCCAGCACAGCCGAGCACACGTATTCCAGTGAATCGACAGGAGAGTCTTCAGGCACATCCAGCAGCGCCCGATATTGACGATAACCCAGTGAGGATTTCAGCAACTGTTCTGCCAGAATGCGCACGCTGCCCTGTCTCACCAGCTGCCGATCCATGCCTTGCTGAATGTATTTTTCTATTTCGGGAATAACTTTTGCCATACCCAGCTTGTAATGCTCGCTAGCCAGGCTCGGATAGCGCTTGCCTTCGACGATGGCGAGCCGGTGAATGGCGAGACTGGACGGCAACAGGACCGCGCTGGTATAGCGTTCGAGGTAATCTTCCAGCCCCGAAAAAAAATCGCTGGTCATATTCATGGCGGGCAACTGTCGGTTGCCCACGGCGCCGCAAACCTCCTTGAAGAGGTTTTCCTTGCTGCCGAAATGTGTGAAGACCGTGGCCCGCGATATTCCCGCGGCCTCGATGATCATGTCGATACTGGTACCGGCAAAGCCATGTTCGAGAAAGCATGTTTCAGCTGCGCCGAGAATCGCCTGACGTGATTTTTCCGCTCTTTTCTTTTGGTGCGACACGTGAATGTCCAGGGTTCCTTGAGTGTTGCCGGCATTATAAACAGAATGGATCAGGCGAATGCCAGTGCTCGCCTGGCTGCCGTCTGACCTTCCTCATTCACACGCTCTCCAGCCATTCCACGAGAATTTTATTGAATGCCTCGATATTGATGTGCTGGGGGCCGACCAGCTTGCCGGCGATCTCCGCTTGCAGGCGGCCCATTCTTGCAACCAGGCCAATTCCCGTGGCGATGGTGAAAATTTCGAACCAGCGCACATGCCGGGTGCTGTAGCCGGTACAGGCTTCCCAAAGCTCAAGGGTGGCGCTGCGGTCTCCGAAGCCCTCGAGCGGCGGATAGCCACTGGCCTTGTGGAAGGCGTCGGCGAACAGCCAGCGACCCAGGTCCACCAAGGGGCTGCTGAGCGCCACGTCCTCCCAGTCGAGAACGCCGCAACACTGGGTACCGTTGAACATCATGTTGCCGAGACGGGCATCGCCCCAGGACAAGCCGCGTGGGGCATCATCTGGAAAATTGTTGCGCAGCCATACCCAGGCTTCGTCGGAGAGGGGGTTTTTGACGCCGTCCATCGCCCACTGATAAGTCTGGTGCCAATAGTCCACATGATTTTCGAAATCTCCCAGAGCCGGATCGCCGCGCTTGAGTTTGGTCAGCTTGTCCACGGGTGCGCGATGAATCTTGGCGAGCGTTTCGATGGCGCTGCGCCACAGTTGCGCGCGCTGCTGGGGTGCCAGCTCCACCACCCAGCCTTCGAGCTGGTAGGGTGGTCGGTCGGCGGGAATCTGGCCGTAGAGGCGTTCCATGGCAAAGAATTCGGCCCCCAGCAGCGAGCTGTCTTCCTCGTACCAGAAGGGCTTTGGTACCGGCACGTCACTGTGTCTGTACAGCCCATTCAGAACGTCGAACTCGCGCCTGAGGTTGGAAGACGGGCGCTTGCGGTAATTGACCGGGTCGATGCGCAGCACAAAGCCCTGCTTGCGCGATTCGCTACCTTCACGCCAACTGGCTTCGACGATGATCAGCTCGTTGGAGAGCCCGCCCGTGGCGACCACCTCGTCGAGACGCAGTTCGGAGCAGCCGGGAATCCTGTCAGCCAGCCAGTTCCGCACGATGACCGCAGCCTGGTCGAGATCGCGGTTGAAGATTTCGCTGAGCGGCCCCTGGCTGGCTGCACCACTTTGTTTATCGTTCGCACTACGCATTGTTCACCTTATTGATCGAAAAAATATCCGCTCGACACATCACACACTGTATCCACCATCCACCGGCAAGCCCACCCCGGTGATGTAACTGCTTTGTTCCGAGCACAAAAAAAGTACGGCGTCGGCAATCTCGCGGCCCTCTCCGGGCCGCCCGAGCGGAATTTTTCCGTAATGCGCCTGCAGTTTTTCCTGTTCGTGAACGAAGCGCTTTGCCACCAACTCCGTCATGATCAGACCGGGCAGCACCGCATTGACGCGAATGCCCAGAGGTGCGCCGTCCAGCGCCGCCTGTTTGGTCAGCCCCATGATGGCGTGCTTGCTGGTGTAGTAGGCCGCCGCCTTGCCGGTACCGCCGCGAATGGAGGCGACCGATCCGCACATGACGATGGCGCCGCCTCCGGTTTTGCGCATTTCCGCCATCTGATACTTGGTGGCATACCACACGCCGCGGGTATTGATGGCGAGAATGTCCTCGAATTCCTGTTCGTCCGCTTCATAGAGCGGCCGCGAACGACTGCTGGAGCGGCCCGCGTTATTGAATGCGAAATCCATGCGGCCGTGGCGCGCCACTGTTTCCGCGACCACGTTTTTGACGTCCTGTGGATTCGACAGATCGGCAGCGATAAAACTGATGGCTCCACCTTCGTCGGAGATGATTTTCACGGCATTCTCGCCCTGGTCCTGGCGCCGCCCGCATATCACGACCTGCGCACCCTCGCGGGCAAAGGCCCTGGCCGTAGCAAAACCGATACCACTGGAACCACCAGTCACCAGCGCCACCTTGTCTTTGAATCTTGCGTGTTGCTCCATCCTGTTTTTATCCTTTCCGGCGATAGCTCATTTCACCAGGGGCATGCGCCTGGCATGCTCGTTCCACAGCATGTCGTTGGACATGCAATATCCGGCGGCGCCGTCCAGCTCGAACGACAGCTGCTGCCAGTCCATGAACATATTGGACCAGGGCGCGAACGGAATGGCCGCCTGGCGCCGGGCGCGGAGCAAATATTTGTGGCCTGTGTCGTCTTCCAATTCCGCCTCCCAGGACAGAGCGCGCAGAAAGTCGCTGCGTTCGTATTCGGTGACCTTGGACATTCTGACGATTTTCTTCAGCGCGCCATTTCGGTAAATCCAGCCTTCGAGCAGCAGCTGATCTCCACCGATATCGTACATACCGGCCCAGGGCGCCCCCCTGGCAGGGTCGTCGGCCCCGCAGAAATTAAAGGCGGTTTTGCCATCCAGGGACATGCCGCTGGCAAAGGTGATGGGCGGAAATTTCGGCGCCTGCTCGGGGCGTTTGCCGCGCCACGAGCGATCGCGCACCGAGTAGGAGTCGATGGCAATCTTCTCGCCGTCGAGTACCAGCTCGCCGGTTACATGCATGACCTGATCGAGGTGCGGGCGGCCAACGGCTTTCACCGCTGGCATCAGCGCGCGCGTGTGCAGATGCAGCCTGGTGCCGCTGTCCGGGTCGGCGTAGGTGATTTCGTGGCGTGCGTGCGGCTCGATCACGCGGATCTTTACACCGATTTCCGGGGCAAAGACGCTGTCGTCGGTCACCTCGGGGTAGGGTAGAAACTGATGGTAGTTGAGGCGCTCCGCCTCGTGGTAGTAGCGCTTCTCGCCCTGCCAGATAAGCACGAAACATGAGAGCGTACGCAGCTGGGTATGCACCCAGAAATACACACTGCCGGTCAGACAGCGTTCGGGTACATCGAACGAAAACCAGTAGGTCTCGTTTTCCAGGCCCGGCGGCGAATGGTCGCGACTGATGATGAAATCATTTTCGGGAAGGCAGGGCTCGAAGCCCGCAGCCTTCTCGCGGCGCAGGTGGGCGAGACCATCTGACATGCTGTTTTCCTCCGGGTGATGTTATGTGACGCTTCCCGTGCCGTACGATATCATACTATCCAGTACAGGATGATTATCGGGGAGGATTATTTCGCAGTGCCATGCTCACATGATTTCTGACTCTTTTCGCCGTGCCGCTACAAGCGCTGTATATAGGGTCCATCCTGTGACAACGGGCGTTGCAGACCATAAATACCGTCGACGAATGATTGAAATTCCGGAGTGATCTGGATCAGCTCGATGATGCCGGGCAGCTGTGGGCGCGCATCGAAATACACCGCCAGGCCCTGGCGCCCGGCAATCGACATCACCGCCTCGTAGCCGCGCTCCTCATAGAAGCGAATGGCACTGTCGATATCGTCCGCCGCCACAGCCCAGTGATGAAAGCCTTTTGCCAGTTTGCCATCGTCGCCCCGATACACGGATGGCGCTTCATCGCACTGTTGTATCAGTTCGTACATCATGCCACCGGAAAACCCCAGTGCCACTTTGATATTGAGCCCCGTCTGTGCTCCCCGATAGGTCACCGGCCAGGGTTTGTGGCCGCCCACGACCAACCAGGCGCCAATATTCAGATCTCGGGAAAAGTCATCGAGTGATTTTTCCAGGTTCTCGACGACAAACGCGGACTGAAAAATTTTCCCCGACATCAATGGATATTCAGACATGATGATTTCCTCTGTTGAGCCGCAGGGTCGGGTTTGAAACCCGACCCTGCGATGCCTGGGCACGGATCTTCTCCACGGCATCGGTTTGTAGGTTGGGCTGAGGAACGAAGCCCAACATCTTTGAGACCTCTCCGCCTTGGAACCGTTGGGCTTCGTTCCTCAGCCCAACCTGCGGCTCAACGCTTTTACGCGCGTATTTTTTCCACCGGCATCAGCAGCACCAGCACCCGTGATGCAATGCGCCACTCACCGTGGGCGGATTTGCGATACTGATCCTGGTAATAGCCCGCCATATTCAAGCGGGTGCCATTGGCGGCGAGCCGGGCCTGCGCGAAGAAATGACACTGCCCGGCGGCGTTGGCGCCATCGAACTGCGTGATGACGTTGTTGCCGATCATATGAAAATTGTGGCTCAGGGCATCGAAACCCGACTGGAACCCGGCGCGAAGATCCGCAAGGCCCCGAGTTGGCGCAAGGCCGATCTCGGATTCGTCGAACAGCACATCCTCGGTAAACAGCACCATCAATTTATCCAGCTGTTGAGTGTCCACATAGATGGCGTAGCGGTGCACCAGGTTTTGAATGGCGAGACTGTCTTCGATGGCAATCATGACGCATTTCTCATGGCTGTCAGGGCGCGCAGCTTGGTGAGTGCCAGCATCATGTCGATGGCAGGGGTCGCCACACCGGCGATATCGCGCATGGTCTCGATGGAATCGGCAATGACGTCGATTTCCAGGGGTTTGCCCCGTTCCAGATCCACCAGCATGGAGGCCTTGTGATGGGGCACGCTGCGATTGGATTCCACCGTGCCCACCCGTTCGGTGCCCGAACGCGGCATGGTGACGCCGAATTTTGCGGCGACGCTGTCGGCCTCGGCCAGCATGCGTCTGATGATGTCGGCGGCGGGGCTGGCACTGATTTCGCCAATGGTGGCGCAGGTCAGCACAGAGACGGTGTTCCAGCACAGGCTGGAAATCACCTTCATCCAGATCCAGCCGCGGATGTTTTCGTCCACCACCGGCGCCGCAATGCCCGCCCGCTCCATGGCATCTGACAGGCGCAGAACGCGCTCGCTCTTTTCGCCACTGGGCTCGCCGAGCGCAAAACCTCTGCCACCTTCCATCGCCACCACGCCGGGCTCCGTGACTGTGGCTGCGGTGAGGTAAACACAGCCGATGACCCGCGCGGGATCGAGAGCGTCCCACTTGCTGCCGTCCGGGTCCATGCGTTCCAGGCGCCGCTCCGGGTAGAGCGGGTGGCCGTGGAAATACCAGTAGGGAATCCCCGTGGTGGGCGGCAGAATGGCGGTGTCCTGGTGGTACAGCGGCGCAATGGTGTTCACCACGCCGTCGAGCTGATTTTCCTTGACGGTGATGAAGATGTAGTCCTGCGGCCCGAGCTGCGCCGGATCGTCGCTGGCCGTTACCGGTACGGTGTAATCCCCCGCCGGGGTGATCAATCGCAAACCGTTTTTGCGGATCGCAGCGAGTTGTGCGCCGCGCGCCACCACACTGATCTCCACATCGGGCAGCCTGGCCATGGCGGCCGCGATGTAGCCGCCAATGGCGCCACCGCCGAATATACAGACTTTCATCGAGCACTCCTCTCGTTCGCTGCCGTCATTGCATTTCCCGCACGCGCAGCAGATTGGTAAAAATTCCCGCCAGCGCAATGGCGATGGCGAAAAGTGCAAGTACCGCGGCTGCCGCAACGCCCATGCCCAACAGCAGTCCCGCCAGCGCCGGGCTGATGATGGCCACCGCGCGCCCGATACCGCAGCACCAGCCGATGCCGGTGATCTTGATATGGGGCGGATAGATGACCATGGCGATGGAATAGAGATTGCCCACCGAGCCCATCAGGGTGACGCCAACGCCAAAGGACAGCGCCCATATCCAGGGGATGAGCGCCGGGTCGCCGCCGCGCATGAGCAAACTCAGCAGCACCGTCAGCACCGTGGCCATGGCCAGCGACAGCCCGACGAGGCGGTTGAGGGTAAACCAGCGCGACAGATAGCCGATGAGCGCGGTGCCGAGAATGCCGCCAAAGGTGAGTATCACCACCGTGTAAATGCTGTCCTGCGAGGGAAAGCCGGCGTTGACGAGAAGTTTCGGCAACCAGCTGGTGACGAAGTAACTGACCGCGAAAAGTGCGGCGAACGCGCCCCACACCAGCAGCGTCATGGTGCGCCGGCTCGGGGTGAGCAAGGCGCGCACCGTGGCCGAATCGTTTGCCAGGCTCTGCCGCTCTGGCAGGCGCTCGATGCTGTCGTGACCGATATAAGCGAGCACGCGATTGATCTTGCCCAGGGCGTCTCGCGGGCGCCGGGTGACCAGATGGGTGATGGATTCGGGCACCGCCAGAAAGTACACCGTGCCCACCAGAATATTCGCCACGCCGTTGTAGAAGAACAGCGCGCGCCAGCCGTACTCCGGTATGAACCAGGCGGAAATCAGGCCGCCGACGACGGAGCCGGTGGAGGTGCCGGCCACCATGATGGCGACGATGAAATTGCGGTAGCTCGCCGGGCTGTACTCACCCGCCAGGGCCGGCACCACCGCGAGCAAGCTGCCCAGGCCAAGCCCGCAGATGAAACGCAAAATGACCAGTTCGGTGACGGAGCCGATGTAGGCCACCGCCACCGTCGCCGCGCCGGTCATGATCAGCGCCAGACTCACCAGCACGCGGCGGCCATAGATGTCCGCCAGGGATGCCATGAACATCGAGCCCAGCGTCATGCCGAGCAAACCGGCGCTGAACACCACCCCGAGTTGCTCGGCCCTGATGCTCCAGTCATCGGAAATGAACGGCGCCGTGTAGGCGATGATGGCGATATCGAAGCCGTCCAGCATCATGGAAAAAAAGCATACACAGAGAATTCCGAACTGGGTGGCGGTGAAGCGCCCTAGCACCAGGATGTCGTTGCTTGCGCCGAGTGCGCCGCTGTTGGAGGCCATAGGTTTTCCGTCGTTGGGGAGGGTAATCTGCGACTATGTAGGGGCAATTCATGAATTGCCCCTACGGAGCTCCGAGGCAGACTTTATGATTGCAGATAGAATGAGTTGCCCCAGCCAAGCACCATCTGCGTTTTATCCCTTGGCCGCCGCCACGGCGATCTCCTCCGGAGACGGCATGCGGGTCAGGTGCATGCCGCCGGAGACGCGCAGCATGTCGCCGGTGGTCGCGCAGTGATCGCTGGCCAGATAGAGCGCCGCCTCGGCGACACTCTCGGCGGTGGCGAGCTTGCCGAGCGGCGTCGCCTTTTCCATTACCTCCAGAATGGCGGGCTTGTCCCAGGCCGAGGCCATGGGCGTGAGCACCACGCCGGGCGCGATGCTGTTGACGCGGATGCCGCGGGCGCCGTATTCGACACCGGCGATGCGCACGACTTTTTCCAGCGCCGCCTTGGTGCCGCCGTAAATGGAGGTACCGGGGCGATTGTCCTCTGCCGCCAGCGACGAAATCATGATCATGGAACCCCGGTCTCTGATACGCGCCCCGCAATGCTTGAGAAACATCGTCGGCCCGACGATGTTCATGGCCACCACCTGCAGGATCTTCTCGGGGGTGAGTTCCGCGATCGGCGAACTCACGTGACCACCGGTGACGCACACGGCGATATCGAGGCGGCCATAGGTCTCGATGGTTTTCGCCACCATCTGCGCGATCTGTTTTTCATCGGTGATATCGCAGGGAATGGCGGTGCCGTCGACTTCGGCGGCAATTTCCTTGAGGGCGTCGAGGCTGCGCGCCGCCACCACGACCTTGGCGCCCTCGCTGGCATAGCGCTTGGCGATGGCTTCGCCGAAACCACCCTTGGTGGATGCACCCAGTACCAGGGCGACCTTGTCTTTCAACTGACTCATTACATGTACTCCGTTTCTTGTGTGAAGGTTGGGTCGTTCATTCTGTCAGGCGCCGGCCGCAACGATGGCCACGGGCAGCGCACGGCCCTTGGCGCAGGTGTAGCCCTTGAACATGGGAGAGTCGGGGTCGCCGGTCACCTTGGCTGCCTTGCCGTCTTCCACAGTGACCAGAATGGAGCAGACCGCCGGACAGCAGCGGCAGAAGCCTGGAATTATTTCTGTTGTCATGGCTTTCTCCTGATTCAATGCAGTGGTGCATTTACACAGTAGTTAATACTCAAGTCTGCAAACGTCAAAGACCGCCCCCTGAGTCTTGTTCAAAGGCCGGTTTAGCACCGGACTCAGAAGCAGGCAGTGCGTGGCGGGCTTCCAGCAGTGTCGGCGACAGGACGTCGCCGTCACAGCGTCCATGGATGGACTTGCAGCGGTGCTGGAAGCCCGCCACGCACTGCCTGCCGCACCCTTGTCTCAAGCCATGCCCGCGTCGAGTATGGTGGTTCGGCGCAACACCCGAAGGACTGCCGGGACACGCCGTACCCAAAGCACTCGCTGCGCTCGCGGGGCAGGCCCTAAATCCATCCATGAAAGCTCGACAGCGCCATCCCTGGCGCTGACGGTCCCGGCAGCCCTTTGGGTATCACGCCCTGGCAAGTCCTGTGCCCCGCCACAAGATTTTTTACTACCAACCGGTAACCTTTCTCGCCAACCCGTCGATATCCGCCGGCAGCCGGTCGCCCCGCCAGCTCACATGCAGGTCGGGGCGTACCAGCACCAGATCCGTTTCGTAGACATCTCTGATCGACGCTTCGCCTACTCGCATGAGTTGCAACGGCGCGCCGATACTTTTGAATGCATTTTCCAACGCCTCGGTATCCGGATTCGCGCCGCCCAGGCACAACAGCGTATAGCCCTGCCCCAATTGATCGTGCAATGCCTGGCCATCGTCCCGCCACACGTGGGGAATGCGGCAGCCCGGCCAGGTGGACGGCTGGTAGGCGAACACATCATCCTGCGGCGGCGTGCCCGCCTCCTCGCAGACGATGGCGGACTGGTAGCGATAACCCAGTTCCGTGCCCTTCATTTCATAGACGTGGCGGTTGCAGCGCCCCGCGAATTCGGAAAACTCGGCGCGCGCCTGCAGACCCTCCGGGGTTTTATCGAAGATTTTTTCCGTGAACGCACCACGCCACTGCGCCACCGCCGCGACCGCGGAACCGGCGGCGGCGGTATTGCGATGGCCGATGGGGCGCCGCTCGACATCGTAGCTTGCCAGCAGATTCGGGCCACCCCAGCCCTGCACGGCACCGGCAAGCTTCCAGGCCAGATCGTAGCCATCGCCGACACCGGTGTTCATGCCCAGGCCGCCGGCAGGAATGAACAGATGCACGGCGTCACCGGCGAGCCACACCCGGCCACCCTCGCTGCGGTAGCGGTTGGCCACCATCAGGTTCTGGCGCCACTCGCCAACGAAGAGAATCTCGGGATCGATGTCGATGCCGATCACGCGGCGCAACTCGGCCACCCAATCGGTATCGTCGGGCTTGGAGGTCTGCAAGGTGAAATGCCGGCGATCATCCTGCACTACCAGAAAACCGCCGATAGCCACCTGCTCGCCCTCGCGGCCGACGAAGGCGTAATGGCGACCCGGCGCCACCTTCGACTTCTCGAACAGGTCGTCACAGCGGAAGAACAGCTGCTTGAGTGAGGACATCCCGCCCGAGCCATCCAGCTTGATGCCGAGTTGCTTGCGCACGGCACTGGTGCCGCCATCACAGGCAGCGAGGTACTGGCCACGCACCTGATGCTCGCCGTCCTTGTCGCGCACCAAGGCGGTCACGCCGCTGTCGTCTTCCGTCAGGGAAAGGAATTCGCAGCCCTGGCGCACGACGATATTGCTTTGTTTTTTCGCCTCTTCAAGCAACAGCGGCTCCAGGGTGTACTGAGAGATGAGCTGGTAGGGTTCGCGCGGCAGAGAACCGTCGCGGCATGCCGCGATTTCCGCCCTGGCATCATCGACGCAGGGGTACTCCAGGTGAACCAGCGGGTCGTTCTCGGCCAGTGTGCTGACGATGAAGGCATCCATGGGCACGTCCGCCGGGTAACCGGCGGCGCGGATTCTGTCCGCCACCCCCAGGCGCCGGAAAATTTCCATGGAGCGCGGATTGGTGCGCTCCATCTTGGGCAGGAACAGGGGCTGCTCGTGGCGCTCCAGCAACACCGAGCGCACGCCGCGACGGGCGAGCTCCAGGGCAACCGTGAGGCCGGTGGGTCCGGCCCCGACGATGATGACTTCTGTTTCCAGCATGATTTTCGAACTCGAATCTTAGGGCCTGTTGACCCTGGTACTGCTCACTGTACGGTGATGGCGCCGTCAGCCACCAGCATGTGGCCGTTCACGTAGGATGCCTTGTCGGACGCCAGCCACAACACCGCGGCGGCAATCTCTTCGGGCCTGGCGAGCCTGCCCATGGGCACGTAATCGTTGGGTTTTTCCAGCTCTTCCAGCGGCAGGCCGTGGATCGGCGTGATGATGCCACCGGGGCACACGGCGTTGACGCGCAGCCCCGTGCGGGCGTAATCCAGCGCGGCGGATTTGGTCAGCCCCACCACGCCGTGTTTTGACGCGTTGTAGAGCGCCAGCATGCGCGCGCCGACCAGGCCGTTGATGGAAGCGACGTTGACGATGGCAGCCTCGGGCTGTTTGAGCAGCTCGGGAATTTCCTGCTTCATGCACAGCCACACGCTTTTCATGTTGACGTTGACGACCCTGTCCCACTCGTCCTCGGTAAAGTCGGCGATGCGTTTGCGCTCGTGAGCGATGGCGGCATTGTTACAGGCCACATCGAGGCGCCCGTAGGTCGTCACCGCGCAGCGCACCATGGCCTCGACATCGCTGGCGCTGCTCACATCGGTGCGGATGAACACCGCTTCGCCGCCCTGTTGCGCCACCTGCGCGACAGTCTCTTCACCGCCCTCCACGTTGACATCCGCCACCACGACGTTGGCGCCCGCCGCGGCGAACTGCAGGGCCGCGGCGCGCCCGACGCCTGAGCCACCACCCGTGACCAGTGCCACCTTGTTCTTGAAGTACTCGCCCATGATCGATTCTCAGTTTTCAGTTTTCAGTTTTCAGTTTTCAGTTTTCAGTTTTCAGTTTTCAGTTTTCAGTTTTCAGTTTTCAGGCAGGATGCGCGCTCTCTGAAAGCTGACAAGTTACAGCCTTGCCCAGCCTCTAAACCGTGGACAGGCCGCCGTTGATGCTCACGGCCTGACCGGTGATCAGCGCCGCCTGGGGGCTGGCCAGAAACACCACGAGTTCCGCCAGATCCTCCGGTGTGGAAATACCCAGCGGCGCCATTTTTTCCACGGCAGAGAATACCTTGCTCGCCACCGGGTGGCTGAGCACCATGTCGTAGGACGAGGTGCCCGCAATCAGCGATGGCGACACGATGTTGACCCGGATGCCATCGCGCTTGGCTTCCAGCGCCAGGGTTTTGGAGAACATGTTGATCGCCGCCATGCCCGCGCCGATGACGGTTTCGCCGGGCGTCGGCACCTTGGCTGCATCCGACGAGATGTTGATGATGGAGCCGGTCTTGTGCTCCTTCATCAGATGAACCATCACCTTGCACATGTGGAACATGCCGATCACCTGTTTGGTGAGGATGGAGCCGATATCCTCGATCGCGGTGTGAACGAGGGGGCTGCCGATGACGCCGCCGTGAGTGGTGTTCACCAACACGTCGATGGGGCCGATCTGGTCCCAGGCACTCTGGCCGGCACGCTGTGCCTCCTGCGGATCGTTGACATCCGCGGCGATGAATACCACCTGCGCTTCGGGGTTGGCGGCCTGCACCTTGGCGCGGGCCTGCTCGCCGCGCTCGGGGTTGCGTCCGGTGAGTGCGATGCGCTTCACACCGGCACGGGCAAACGCCAGGGCACTGGCCAGGCCGGTGCCGGCGGTGCCGCCCACCAGAAGCACGCCGGCTTCCGGCAACGGCGCTGGAGGTGAGATGGTTTTTGACACGATGGTTTCCTCTCGATTGGGGTAGTCGGACGCCGTGTAACGGCCCCGTTCAGTACTGCGCGCTTGGCACGTTGACGACGAGCCCTTCCAGGGAGTCGTCCACGACGATCTGGCAGCTCAGGCGGCTGTTGTCCTGCGGCGCCACCACAAACTCCAGCATGTCCTTCTCGATGTCGGACGGCGCTGTCACCTTGTCCAGCCACACCTCTTCCACATAGCAGTGACAGGTCGCGCAGCTGCACGCCCCGCCACATTCCGCAACAATCCCCTCGACGCCGTTGTCCAGCGCAACCTGCATCAGGCTCACGCCCGTCTCCGCCTCAACCTCGCGGCGGTTGCCCGCAGCATCGATAAATGTGATCTGTACCATGAAATATCCTCGTAATATCCGTGGGAGCGGCCTTGGCCGCGAATAAACAGCAGCCCACCCCCATTTGTCCTCTGTAGGAGCCTGCCTGCAGGCGACAGGGTTTGGTGGTTGTCGCTTGCGGGCAAGCTCCTACAGGAAGGCTTCCTGAATGCCGGCGGTGTCGTCCGCCAGCACCTCGGGGTTCACGCGCAGACCCTCGCTGAGGGCCTTGCGGCAGAACATGAATTCCTTGGCCCGGTTCACCGCGTCCACCGCCAGCAAGCGCTCGCCCTGGAGATAGAACGCCGCGAAGCTGCGCCCCTGCGTGGTGGAACCGCGCACGATGACGCGGTCATAGCCCTGCGACAAGCCGGCAATCTGCAATTTCACGTCGTACTGGTCCGACCAGAACCAGGGCAGGGCGTTGTAGGGTTCCAATTTGCCGCACACAGTGTTGGCCGCCACCTTGCCCTGGTCGCTGGCGTTCTGCACGGACTCCAGGCGCAGCCTGCGCGCATACAGGGGGTTGTAGTGATTGGTGCAATCGCCGGCGGCGAGAATGTCCGGGTCGCTGGTGCGCGCGTATTCGTCCACCACCACGCCGTTGTCCACCGCCAGGCCCGCTTCTTCCGCCAGGTCCGTATCCGGTGTCACGCCGATGCCGACGATCACCAGATCGGTGGGAATTTCCTCGCCCGTATCCAGGGTCACCGATTGCACGCCGCGCCCGCCATTGATGGCGGTCAGGCACACGCCGGTTCTTACCCTGACCCCTTCCTCTTCGTGGACGCGGGTGTAGAAGGCGGAGAGCTCCTCGGTGGTGACGCGCTGCAAGACCCGCGGCAGGGCTTCGAGCACGGTGACCTCGAGCCCCAGCGTGCGCAGCGCGGCGGCGGTTTCGAGGCCGATATAGCCGCCGCCGACGATGACCGCGGAGCGCGCCTGGGGCAGGTGTTCGCGGATATGGTCCACGTCGGTGACATCGCGCAGATAGAACACGCCGGGCAGGTTGTGTCCGGGCGTGGCGATGCGCCGCACCTGGGCGCCGGTGGTGAGCACCAGCTTGCTGTAGGGCAGGTCGCTGTGGTTGTCGAGGTGGACGCGCCTGGCCGCGCGCTCGATGCGGGTGACGCGGGTGTTGAGCAGCACCTCGAGATTGGGTTTGTCGTAGAAGGCAGCGGGCCGGATCAGCAACTGTTCGATGGTCTTGTCGCCCGCCAGATAGGTTTTCGACAGGGGCGGGCGGTGATAGGGCAGATAGCTGTCGGCGCTGACCAGTGTGATCTGCCCCGGCCAGTGGTTGGCCAGCAGTGTCGCCACGACCTGCGCCGCCGCGTGACTGCCGCCGACGATGATGCAGTGTTGATCGCTCATGGGTGTTCCTCGACCTGTCGCCCGGCCCTCACGCCACTACCCGCTGCGCGAACAGGCCGTCGATGTCCGCGGCGCTGTAGCCCAACACCTCGAGAATCTCGCGGCTGTGCTCGCCCACTTCGGGCGCACCGCGCTGCGCCTTCACCCGCGAGCGGCCCAGTGACAGCAGCGGGCCAATGGCCGCGGTGGCGCCAAACTTGGCATACGGCGCGCTGAACAAGGTGCCGCGCTCGAACAGCGCCTGATTGTCGAAAATGTCCGCATCCATTCCCTGACGGCAGGCTTCCGCCCACACGCCGGCTTCTTCCAGCGTCGCCAGCAGTTCGTTACTGCTGCGCTGTGCGCAGGCAGCGCGCAGCGCGGCGGCTTCTTTTTCCGCCCAGGTGCGATAGGGCGCGGCCAGTTCGGCGCCAAGGTCAAGCACGCTGGCCAGCGCGTTCGCCGCGCCCTGGCTGCGCACCGCCACCGCGATCCAGCCATCGGCGGTGCGGTACATGCTCTCGGCGGGGCGGAAGCCGGTTTGCTCCGCGTTTGCCAGCGCAGCGCCGGCAAAGCCCGCTTCGGCGCTGTGAATGAGTTCGGAAAGCAGGAAGATACCGGCGTTCAACAG